>MDSW01125819.1_pt1 | contig 106792 bp, 92 predicted proteins | sample 811171 | NCBI WGS metagenome assembly MDSW01 (sample SAMN05326641, study PRJNA326480) | marine metagenome | isolation source: seawater | place: Atlantic Ocean: North West | collected 2012 | reverse complement strand
TTCAATTCATTGTCTATAGAGGCGGACACACCCTTCCTTGGGTTCTACCAGCATTTGCCTTTCGGCAAAACGCATCCTGCTTGCTGGAGGTCCTCCTATAGACAATGAATTGAAATATAAGATCGTTGAATCAGCTTCCGAGATTTTAAAAAAGATCAATAACTATGGAGTCGCAAAAGTTACGGGCACTCAAGGTCCAAGCGCCTACTAAACTTTGCGTCAAACGGGGTTCACTTCAAAAACTAAGAGTATCCCCCGCAACTAGGGCAAAAAGTTACGGACATTTTTAAAGCCCATGGCAAGGAGGGCATAGGCCGCGGCAGAAGATCTCACGCCATGATTGGAAAACACAATCAACTCGTCATTCAAACCATATCCTAAAGCTTGAAGCTTGGAGCGCATCTTAAAATTGGGACGGCCATCTTCCCCGTAGAATTCCTTCCACTCGATATTCACAGCGGCAATATCAGGGTCTTTATAAATTCCACCGGACTTTGCAAAGTACTCTTTGTGACTGCGCACATCGATAAAGGCGACCTTTTGACCACTTGCAGACTCTCGAGGCGCCGCCATAATTTTTAAGAACTCTTCCCGCCCCACACGCAGCTGACTACGAGGTTCTTTTCTCCACAAGGACACCGCCTCATGGGGCTTCGTTGCCGTTCGAGTGAAGTAAACATCAATCGCATCTTGAGAAACGGTCTGCACATCGTTCAATCCGTAATAAAGCAAGGTCCAAGCAAGACGCCCTTCTTCACCCAACCCTTTATGTCCTTCGCCAACCACAATGACCGAGGTCAAAGGATCAATCCCCACCAAACTTAAACTGGTCCATGCCTTGATGGGATTTTTGGGAAGCTGACCAGATTCACGAGACTCTGCCAGCTTTTCCCACGGAAAATGAATGGCTTCACTCCAGTGACCCAAGCCATAAGCAAAGTGAGAACGGGCATCTAAGATCACCGTTTCATCATTTAACTTCAAAGGCACTTGAGCTTTGTCTTGAATTCGAGAAAAGGGATTGGCCGATTCATAACTTCTGGTTTTTAAGGCACAAGAAGTGGTGAGTCCGGAAATCCCTAAAATCAAAATTCCGACAAAGAATTTTTTCATCATTTAAACTTCATCGTCGGAAAGAAAATAATATCGCGAATGCTTGGGCGGTCGGTCAAAATCATCACCAATCGCTCAATACCAAGTCCCACTCCACCGGCGGGAGGCATTCCCGTTTCGATGGCATGAAGAAAGTCTTCATCCATGGGCTGCGCCTCTTCGTCCACCACGCGTTGGGCCTCTTGTTCTTCCAAGCGCTCTCGTTGATCCAAAGGATCATTCAACTCGGAGTAAGAGTTTCCAATCTCCATGCAGGCCGCAAAGGGCTCAAAGCGCTCCACCAACCCTGGTTCACTGCGGTGCGCTTTGGTCAGCGGAGAAACTTCTTTGGGAAAATCCATCACAATGGTGGGATTCCAAAGATGAGGCTCTGCCACCAATTCGAAGGCTTCCATCACCATTGCGGCTTTGCCTTCTGGTTTTTTCATGTCCGAGCCCAACTCTTTGATCTTTTGAAAGAGTTCATCCTCAGACATCGCCGCCGCATCAAAGCCACCGTACTCTTGAATTCCGCCATAGACGGTCACTCGCTTCCACGGGCGTGAAAAATCAATGGGCTTACCCTGGTATTCAAACTTCAATGTTCCTTTGATTTTTTGAACCACATGGCAGACCAATTCTTCAAACTGCTCCATTTGATCTAGATAGTCTGTGTAGGCTTCATAATATTCGAGCATGGTGAACTCTGGGTTGTGAGAGCGGTCAATCCCTTCATTTCGAAAGTTTTTTCCGATTTCATAAACCTTCTCAAAACCACCCACGATCAAACGTTTTAAATAAAGCTCTGGAGAAATTTTTAAAAACAATTTCATGTCCAGCGCCCGGTGATGGGTGGAAAAGGGATATGCGGCCGCTCCCCCATAAATGGGTTGCAACACCGGAGTTTCCACTTCTAAAAATCCACGGTCGTCCAAAAATCGACGGATCTCGCGAACAATCAAAGATCGAGTTTTAAAAACTTTCCGAGAAGCTTCGTCCGTAATCAAATCCAAATGTCGGTGTCGGTATTTGATCTCCACGTCGGCAACGCCATGAAACTTTTCAGGCAAGGGCTCAATGGTCTTTGCAATGATCTTAAAACTTTTGCAATGAACGCTGAGTTCCCCTTTTTTCGTTTTAAAAACAAAACCTTCAATGCCAACCCAGTCCCCAAGATCCACTCCATCCAAAAACGCCTGATCTTCTTCGGAAAGCTCCTGCTTTCGAACGTAACCTTGAATGCGACCTTCTTGATCTTGAATGTTAAAAAAAGCGGCCTTCCCCATGGACCTTTGGGTCATCAAACGCCCTGCCAAAGTCACATGAACATCTTCACGCACCTCTCCCACTTCCAAACTGTCGTACTTCTCGTGAAGCTCTTTGGTCTTCACGGTGGGTTTGAAATTGTGAGGAAAAATCTCCAGGCCTTTTTCTCTCAAAGCCAAAAGTTTTTTTCTTTTCTCTGCGCGAAGAGGATTGTCTTTGTTGGTTTCCACTGAAGCCGCCTTTTTTGTCTAAACTTTGAATTAACCTTGATAGATGTCCATGACAGAATGAAGCAATTGAATGGCCTCTTCTTTTGGTCGCTGGAACGCATTTCGTCCCATGATGCTTCCAAAGCTTCCACCTTGTGCCAAGCTTTTCACTTCGGCCAAAACTTCTTCAGTTCCTTTGGCCGCTCCACCACTGAAAATCACAATGCGCTTTCCATTGAACGAAGACTCAATCACGTGACGGGTGCGGTCTTCCAATTTCGCAACCTTAATTCCTTGGGCATCGAAAACCTTTTTCGCTTCGGCCTGCTCAATGTGCTCGGTAGGAGGTTTCACTTTAATGATGTGTGCACCCAATTGTGCCGCCACTTGAGCCGCATAAGCGACCACATCAATGGCCGTCTCACCTTGCTTAGAAATGCCTTCTCCTCGAGGGTAAGACCAAATCACAACGGCCAGTCCGGCTTCTTTCGCTGCGGAAGCTGCCATTTGAATTTCTTCGTACATTTGTTTGCGCTCGCGAGATCCTGGGTAAATGGTGAACCCGATCGCCGCACAACCCAATCTCAAAGCGTCATCCACAGAAGACGTCATCGCTGAAATAGGACCACCCTTGTCCGAGTAAAGGCTGTCGGAGTTGTTCACTTTCAAAATCAATGGAATTTCGCCTGCGAACTCACGGGCTCCCGCTTCCAAAAAACCAAGAGGTGCTGCGTAGGCGTTGCAACCGGATTCCACGGCCAAGCCAAAGTGATAAAGAGGGTCATAAGCATTGGGGTTGATCGCAAAGCTACGGGCCGGTCCATGTTCAAACCCCTGGTCCACAGGCAAAATGACCATTTTACCGGTTCCACCCAGACGGCCGTGGTTTAGCATTCGGGCCAAGTTTGTTAAAACTCCAGGATTGTCAGCCCCATACCAACTCAAGATCTCTCTAATTCGCGGCGTCATTTGCGCTCCTCTTCTGAATTTTGATGTGAATTCCGCATTCGAATAATTTTAAAAGATTTCCCATAATTTAATTCCCAAGGCAACTAAGGAGGACATTTCCTCAAGAATGAGATAAGGTCCCTGCTATGAATCAAGTCATTTACGAAGCCACCCCAAATCCACACGCCATGAAGTTTATTTTCACCACTGCTCCCATTGCGGATCGAACCAAAGACTTTCAAAAAGAAAGCGCTACGACCCAGTCTCCACTGGCTCAAAAGCTCTTTGGGTTTCCTTGGTGCGCAGGGGTGATGATTCAACCCAATGCAGTGACCATCACCAAAGAAGAATGGGTGGAGTGGGAAACCCTTGCCGACCCCTTGGCTCAGATCCTAGAAGAGCACTTCGAATCCGGTCAGAAAGCCCTTCTGCCTGAGGAAGAGGCAAGCACACCAAAACGCACATTGAACGATCCTCTCACTCAAAAAATTTATGCCTTTATTGAAAACGAAGTTCGTCCCGCCGTTCAAATGGATGGCGGAGACATACTGTTTGAGGATTTTAAAAATGGAGTGGTTTACCTCCATATGGTGGGAGCCTGTGCGGGATGTCCCAGCTCCACCTACACTTTGAAAGAAGGCATTGAATCCCGATTGAAAGAGATTCTTCCGGAAGTCAAAGAGGTCGTTGCGATCTGATGAGTGGAAAAAGCTTTGCCGCCCTTGGTTTGATTTGGGTTCTCTTCTCGCCAGCGGCATGGTCGCAAAGCCTCTTGTTTCAAGAGCTTTATCGCAGCAAAACAGAACCACAATTTCATGCGTCTCACAAACACGCCACGTCCGCTTGGAATTCTCCCTTGGGAAAACATTCCACATCGGAATTTTCACTGACGTCGCAAAAATTGAAATGTGAATTCCTGAAGGAGTGCAGCTATAAAGTTCAAGCCAATTACACTTTAGAGAATTTTGAAAAGCAGGCTTCGTTTGGGGATCAATTGGAAGATCCGGATTTTCGCGGACTTCTTTCTTGGGAAGGAGATCACCGCTATTTGATGGAGTTCGGCGTGAACTCCCCCAGTGATCAGCCTTTTCATTCCTTCGATGAAACCACCATCAGCTTCAATGCGGTGTGGGCTCCCTTGGGGAATCTGATCCGCCGCAAGGAAAACTACTGGCTGTTTGTCGCCAATTACTCTTCGACACGATCTTTTTTGCCCGGCATTCCCTTGCCAGGATTTGTCTATGTGATTCCCACAGAGTCCGGATGGACTTACAGCTTGGGTGCTCCGTTCTTAACTGTGAGCTACGTGAATTTTCCCAAATGGAATTTTCGCGTGACGGGTGGACCTTATTTTTACTCCACGCAGCTGTCCTATGGACCTCCATTTTTCAATGGAGGAATCGAATCCAGCTGGCGCCAATCCAGTTATTTTTTGTATCAACGCACCAACAGTGACGAGCGCATTTACTTGGACGAAAAAGAACTCGCCGCATTTTTAAAAGCGCCAGTTCATCGAAAAGTGATGGCCGAATTGAAGGTCGCATACGTGTACGATCAAAAATTAAAAACGGGAGAAAGTTATTCCCGCACCACGCAAACAGATTTGCAACTGGGGCAGTCTGCCGTGATTTGGTTAAAAATCCGCGCGAGCCTTGATTCTCCTGTAAATCGATGAAACTCTTGTTTCATGAATAAAATTCGCGTCGCCGCACTTCAATATTACATTCGCCCTGTGAAATCCTTTACGGAGTTTGAAGATCAAGTTTCCAGTCTTGTGGAAACTGCAGAAGACTACAAAGTGAAACTTTTGGTCTTTCCTGAATACTTCACCACTCAATTGCTGACCTTGGGCGACACCAAGGAACCGATCAGTGAGCAGATCCGCCGACTTGCAGATCAAGAAGAGCGCGTAAAGAATTTGCTCCTCGAGCTTTCGCACAAGTACAAGATTCATATTGTGGGCGGAACCATTCCCAGTTTTTCTGAAAATGGCGAGAAGATTTACAACCGCTCTTATGTAACAGGTCCAAACTCCAACAATGCAGAGTCTCAGGTGAAACTTCACATGACTCGCTTCGAATCGGAAGATTGGTTGGTCAGTGCCGGGGAACGCTTGCGCATATTTGACACCGAGTTTGGAAAGATGGCCATCACCATTTGCTACGATGTGGAGTTCCCGGAAATTGCCCGCGTGGCCGCCCGTGAAGGGGTTCGTATTTTGGTGGTTCCCAGTTGCACCGATGACCGCCAAGGATTTTTGCGGGTGCGCTACTGCGCTCAAGCCCGAGCCATTGAAAACCAATTGTTTGTGATTCATTCCGGAACCGTGGGATCCCTTCCCATGGTACCGGCCGTATCGATGAACTATGGACAAGCGTCCATTTTGACTCCCAGCGATTTTCCTTTTTCTCGAGACGGCATTTTGGCGGAAGGCCAAGCCAACTTGGAAAACATGGTCATCGGTGAATTAAACTTGGATTTGATCGACAGCAGTCGCGCCAGCGGAACCGTTCTGCCCTTGAGAGACAGTCACACCACCGCCGAACTTCTAAAAGTGGTCGATCATGTCAAAATCAGCTGATAACTATTTCACCCAGTGGACTTTGGTGGTGGCAGCAAGAATATCGTCGTATTCGGCCACCACAGACTCACCAATGCGCTTTGCGAGCTCTAAAGGATCAACTTCCAACTCTTTCAAACTGATTGTTGGAACCGGCGTCCCTTCGGTTGTGGTGTTGATGGCAAAGTGGATCAGCTGACTGACTGGACTTGAGGTTGCCACCGAAATACTGAGTTTTTTGTCTTTGAGGTAAATGTCATCTCCAGATCTTCGAAGTGTTTTTGCTTCTTCCTTAGGAGACAAATCAATGATTCGAGAAATGCTTAAGTCCGCCATCAATCGCTGCATACAAACCGCAGAAAAAAGTGACTGGTGAAAAATCTCAACCACAAAATGAAGCATTTCTTTAGAGCAAATTTTCGCCTTTTCCTTTTTATCTTCACCATCCACCATTTCGGCCAAAGACACTTGGCAGGGACCAATAAAACTCAAGAGAGAATCGCCCATCATGTCGTGCTTTAAATAATTAAACAGCGAATGCAACTGGCTTCCATCATAGGTCATCGTTTGATCATAGTGTTTGAACTTCATTTAAAACCTCCCTGACTTCGCCTGAAGCTCTTCAAAAGAGAGTCCATTGGCTCCTAGCGCCCGTGCAAATCTTAAACAAGACTCACAACTTCCGCACCATTGATCCATAGACTGATAACAGGGCCAAATTTTTGAAAAATCCAAATTCAAATCCTGACCCAATTTTACAATCTCCGTTTTCTCTAGGTCTGTGGTGAAACAATGAACACTCACACGACCTTCGGTTGAAAAGCCAAAAGCATGATTTAAACTTTCGATATAGTCTTTGGAATTGTCTGGAAAGGTGGTGGCTTCTTCCTTGTTAAAACCAGGAATCACCACTTGCGCACCCATGCCCTCTGCATACCCAGCAGCGATATTGAGAAAAATTCCATTCCGGTTGGGAACCCAAACCGACTTTGCGGAAGACTTCGAAGTTTCCAAATCGCTGATATTTAGAGTTTCTTTCAGAGGAAGAGCTTTCTTCTGGTTTAAAGCGGATTCACTGAATTCCGAAAACCATTTGAGGTCCACTTCTCTGTGGGGAATTTTATAAGTTTCGCAAAGCGCCTTTGCAGACTCCATTTCTTTGACCGCAGCCATCTGCCCATAATCAAAGGTCAGAGCCAAAACCACATCAAAGTCCTCAAGGGCACGCACCAGATTCACCGAGGAATCCAAGCCCGAGGACAACAAAATCACTGCATTATTTTTTTCGTTTCGAACCAACTTTTTTGACCTTTCCGGAGGTCTTTTTTCGAGAGGATGAAGCTTTCGAAGATGCCTTTTTCGAAGCTTTTTTCTTGGATGTTTTTGAGACCGTGCTTTTGGGACTGCTCTTTTTAGACGTTTTCTTTGAAGCCTTCTTTTTAGAAGTTTCTTTTCCCAAAACTGGCAAAGAATCTCGAATCACTCGCACACGATCTAAAATTTTTTTTGCCAATCGGTGTGTGACGTCTTCTGCGCTTTTATTCTTTGCCATTTGGGTCTTTCCTCACTTCAATTCAACGAACCCGTTTATTTTATTTATGCCTTTTTAAAGGACTTCTGCATTTTATCAAAAAACAAGACCAGTGGAATCGCCACATACATTGTGGAGTAGGTTCCAAGAATGATACCAATCATCATGGTCAATGCGAAATCAGCAATCACACCGCCCGCCAAAAAGTACATCGCAGTCACCGTTAAAAAGGTGGTGATACTGGTCAAAAGAGTTCGCGACAAAGTGTCGTTCATGGATCGATTCGCAAGCCAGCGAAAATCTTTGCCACGATACACTTCTGCGTTTTCTCTCATACGGTCAAAAATAATGATGGTGTCGTTCAGCGAGTAACCTATGATGGTCAAAATGGCCGCCATGGTTTGAACCGTCACTTCCAAATCAAAGATGGAGTAAATCCCCATGGTGATGATCGCATCATGGAAAAGACAGAACACGGCTCCTGGTGCAAACTCATAATCAAACCGAAGTCCGATATAGATCAAAATCAAAAGAAGTGCATAGAAGGCGGCCAAGATTCCGTTTTTCTTCAACTCACTTCCCACCTGAGGACCCACCGTATCCACTCGCCGCACATTGGGAGACTCTGCAGAAAAGTGCTGAGTCAAACCGTCAGTGATCTTTTTAATCGTCTCATTCAAGATGGTGTTGGTTTCAGACTCCGTCTTTCCAGCCACAGTCCCGATGCGAATCAAAAACTCATTGTCATCGCCAATGGACTGAACCGAAGCATCTGGAAAGCCCACTTGAGTGGTGAACTCTCTCACTTGGCTGGCTTTCACCGGAGCCCCAAACTGCACTTGAATTTCTGTTCCGCCCGCGAAGTCCACACCGTAGTTGAAACCTTGAAGGAAAATGTCCCCCAAAGCCATAAAGGTGAGCACCACGGAAACCACCGCAAAGGGGATTGAGAACTTTAAAAAATCAAATCGTCCAAAATCATATTTTGACATGTTATTCAGACCTTCCCTAAATGCTGACCGATTTGGTCTTCAGTTTTAAAACCATAAAATCAAAAATAAAGCGTGTAACGAAAATCGCTGTGAACAACGAAGTCACAATACCTGCGATCAAAGTCACTCCAAACCCACGAATTGGGCCTGAACCGAAGTAGAACAAAATCACACCGGCCATTGCCGTTGTAACGTTTGAATCCATAATCGCAGAAAACGCATGACGGTAGCCATCTTTCATGGCGCCGCTCCAGGAAGAGCCTTTGGCCATTTCTTCTTTGATCCGCTCAAAGATAATCACGTTGGCATCCACAGCCATACCCAAGGTCAAAACAATCCCCGCGATACCCGGCAAAGTGAGTGTTGCTCCCAAGGCCGACAAAATCGCCAACAGGCAAAATACGTTTGCGGTCAATGCAATGGTGGCAATCAAGCCAGAGACTTTGTACCAAACAACCATAAACAGAGCGACGATCACAAGTCCAACAAGTCCGGCCACCTTCCCCTTTTGAATGGAGTCTGCACCCAGGGTCGGACCCACGGTGCGCTCTTCCATTTGCTCCAGAGCTGCTGGCAATGCTCCTGCACGAAGAGTGGTTGCAATAAACTGAGCTTCTTTCATCAAGTCGTCGTTGCGTCGACCACTTCCAAGAGTGATCTGCGCAGTTCGAGAATCAATCTTGCCTTGAATCTGGGGAGCAGACTGAACCACGTCATCCAAAACGATGGCCATCAATTTGCCCACATTTTCACCGGTGATTTCTGAAAATCGACGACGCCCATCTGGATCAAAAGCAAAGATGACCAACGGTTTTCCGTTGTCTTGGCTGTAGCTCACATAAGCGTCTTCCAACTGGTCTCCGGTCAAATCGGAATCTTTATTTAGAAGATAAGGAATCTTTCCCGCTTCCAAAGTCACTGCCGAAGGGGCTTTCTCAAAGGCCACTTCCGTACCTTCGGGAATCTTTCCTTTTAAATCCTCATTCAATCTTTTGATGTAAGCCGAATAGGACATGGGAGCACCGTCTTCTGAGGGCCCTCCCAATTTGTAGTTTCCATTTTTTTCTGCATCGGCAATCAACTTTTGAACTTGATCGCCAGGCATTGCAGTGGAAACCATCCGAAATTCCAAACGGGCCGTTTTGTTGATCAATGCTTTTGCCTGCTGAGGATCATCCACTCCAGGAAGTTGGACCAAAACTCGGCTCTCCCCTTGCGCAGCAATCACAGGTTCGGAAACACCAAACTCATCCACACGGTTTCGAATCACTTCGATGGCCTGTTGAATGATTTGGCCTTTCAAATGTTCCAAGTAGGTGTCCAAAAAGTGAAGGGTCATCGAGGTGCCCGTTTCTTCCACCACTTGCAATGAAGTTCCATGGAAATCATCCAAATAAGAAGTCACGGCATCTTTTGAGCTGGCGGGAAAATCTAAAATGATGTTCTTTTGATCATCACTGGTCTTCACCGAATTCACAGGAATTTGGCGCTCTTTAAATTCACTGGCCAGAGAGCGAGAGGTGCGGTTGATTTTTTCTTCAATCACACTTTTCACATCCACTCCGTAAACCAAGTGGGCTCCACCTTTGATATCCAAACCATAGTTGATGGGTTGTTGATGAAACCACCAGCCCTTCGGAAGCTCCACAAAGTTTGGAAGCAAATAAAGCGTTCCAAACACCAGAACCGTAACAATAATTAGGGCACGAATACGAAAGCTTTCGATAATCATTTGTTGCTCTTCTCCTCATTAGCGGAAGACCCAATTTGACTTTTTAAAATCCGGATTTTGACTCCATCGGAAATTTCTAAAACCACAAATTGGTCAGTGATTCCCTCAATCGTTCCCAGAATTCCCCCAGATGTCAAAACCGAATCCCCTCTCTTGAGGTTGGTTAAAAAGTTTTGATGAGTTTTTTGTCTTTTTTGTGAGGGGCGAATCACTAGAAAAAAGAAGACCAAAAAGATCAAAATGAAGGGGAAAAATTGCTCCAAAAGATTTGGTTTTCCAGCACCTGGGGCTTGAGCAAAAGCCATAGATCCGATGAATAAACTGACAAAGAAAGTTTGGACGATTTGAGAAATCATCAAGCTCCTCCCGATTGAGTGTGTGGTTGAAAAGCCCCCTAAATTCTCTTTCACAGCTCAAAAAAGCAAGAATCTCAGGGCTTTACAAAGCGCGTTAGGCAGAAGTCACGAAACTCCTCCCAACGGCCTTCCAACAGGGAACGGCGCGCCTTCTTCATCAAATCCAAATAAAAATAAAGATTGTGAATGGTGTTCAGGCGGCTGGAGAGAATTTCTCCGGACAGAAACAAATGGCGCAAATAAGCTTTTGAGTAATTGGTGCAGGTGTAACAGCCACATTCTGGATCCAATGGACTGGGATCTTCGCGGTACTCTGCCCGTTTAATAGACACTTTTCCCTGCCAGGTATAGAGCGTCCCATTGCGAGCAACCCGTGTGGGCATCACACAGTCAAACATATCAATCCCCGCATCCACAGACAAAATCAAATCCAGCGGAGTTCCCACGCCCATCAAATAGCGGGGCTTGTTCTCGGGCAGAAGTGGCGCCACTTGGGGAACCAATTCGTGCATCAAGTGAATGGGCTCGCCCACACTGAATCCTCCCAAGGCATAACCGGGCAGATCTACATCCAAAGTCATTTCCAAGCTCTTCTTGCGAAGTTCTAGATCCAATCCCCCTTGAACAATTCCAAAAAGCAATGCGCCTTTGTCGGTCATCGCCTCTTTGGAGCGCTTCAACCACCGAATGGTCAACTCCATGGACTTGATGTTTTCTTCTTTGGTCGCCGGGTACTTTAAACATTCATCAAAGGCCATGATGATGTCGGATCCCAAATCCATTTGAATTTGCATGCTGGTTTCTGGAGAAAGAAAATGCTTCGCTCCATCCAAATGGCTTTGAAAAGTCACACCCTCTTCAGTGATCTTTGACAACTGAGACAATGAAAAAACCTGAAAGCCTCCACTGTCTGTAAGAATGGGCCGGTCCCAATTCATAAACTTATGAAGACCGCCTAAACTTTTGATGGTTTTTTCACCAGGGCGAAGATGCAAATGGTAGGTGTTCCCTAAAACGATCTGCGCGCCCAAATCTTTTAACTCTTCGGGCAGCATGGATTTTACAGTGGCTTTTGTTCCTACGGGCATAAACACAGGAGTTTGAATGTCCCCTCGGCGTGTGGTGAGAGTGCCCGCCCGTGCCTGACCGGACTTGGCATCCACACTGAATTTTCCAATCATTTGATCCACGCTGAAAGGTCTCCATAGGAAAAGAGTCGAAAGCGCTTCTCAATAGCATAGGCGTAAGCGGCTTTCACCTCTTTCGTTCCAAAAAACGCACAAACCAAAGCCAATAGGGTCGACTCGGGTTGGTGAAAATTCGTCAGAAGGCCATTCACCACCTGAAATTCATAGGGAGGATAGATAAACAGGTTGGTCTCTCCCTGATAGTGATCTCCCGATGACGAAAGAGGGATTTTATTTGCTGCCACCGACTCCAGCGCTCGAACCACCGTGGTGCCCAAGGCCCAAACCCGTTTTCCCTGCTTTCGAGTTTCACTCACTTGGTTCATCACAGCGGTCGGCACATCCACAAATTCAAAGTGCATGTCGTGGTCTTCAAGGTTTTCTGTTCTTAAAGGAAAAAAAGTACCAAGCCCCACATGCAAAAGCACCTTTTGAACCTTGATGCCTTTTTGTTTGAGAACTTCCAAATCTTCATTGGAGAAATGAAGGCTTGCTGTGGGAGCCGCCACAGACCCCGCATCTTTGGCCCAAGCGGTTTGATACCAGTCTTTGTCTTCCTCCAAATATTTGGCGTCTTTTCGTTCGCTCAAAATATAGGGAGGAAGATTGATCAAACCATGACGGTCAAAATAATCTAAATCCAGATTTTTAGTAAGCTTTACGGTTTGTGGAAGTCCTTTTTGAACCAACTCTGCTTGAAGACCTTCTGGAAAATCAAAAGTGTCACCCAAAGAATGGGTTTTTGCCGGAAACAAAACCCGCCAGGTGTTTTGGTCTGTGGGCTTAATAAATAAAAATTCAAGACCACAATTGGAGCGCAGTCGAGACGGAATGACTTTGGTTTCGTTGACCACAAGAAGGTCACCCGGTTGAAACAAATCAAACAGGTCGTTCTTCGAAATTTCTTTGGGTGAACGCTCATGAATATTGAGCAAGATTCGGCTGGGATGGGCCGGAGTCAAGGCAATCAAATCATTTGGAAATTCGTACTGGAGGTCTGTCTTTTTCACCTCCCCTATGGATCATGATTCGGTATAAGTTTCAATGAGGCGAAGATTTTTTTGAATTTTTCACCTTTGAAGAAGACTTTTTCACGGCGGCGTCTCCCAGAACCATCACGATCGACAGCAGAAAGGTCGTCACAAAAAAACTTCCGAATATTGAGATCAATGCCCATTCACTCATATTTTTCCCCTTACATATATATCCTTCAATTTATGAGAAGGAGAGGGAGCCTCCTGCTCCCCTTGCAATCCTTCGATCCTTACCCTCCGTCGTCTTATAGATTTGGACCGATAAGGTCCCCTCCCCCCTCTGTTTCGGGAACCTCTTCAGGGCATCCTGCCCTTTCGAAAATTAAGACAACGGGGGACAATTTTCGGGTTAACGATTGTGAACTTTACAGTCTTCTTTCGCGAAAACAAAGCTGGAGGTGAGATCGTATTGAATGTGATTCTTTCTTTGCCGAAAACTTAAATGAACATCTACATTTTGAAATTCGTAGTCTTCAACTTGCGTGGATTTATCGAAAGTTTTGAAGGAAACGCCTTCCGCTTTCAGCTCCCCCACTTGGAGCGGGCGTTTGCTGTAGCACTTCCAAGAAAGATTTTTGTGAGAGCAATCGTCTTTTTGAAAATAAATCTGTACAAAGCTTCCCATTTTCATCAGCTCTTTCGCGCGGGATTCGATTTTTGAAAGGCTGGCATAAGTCGCCATTCCAAGATGCACAGGAATGTATTCCACACCATTGTGATGAACCAGGTCCAAACGGTAACCGTCTTTGGTTTCGGTCATTTGGTAAGTGGATGTGGCTGGTTGAGTGCGGCAGGTGAAAAAGATGGGATCGAGCACGTTTTTAGAGAATGCATATTGAGAAAGTGTGAACGCAAGCAAAAAAGAAAGGGGATAAAATAAAGTTTTCATCCCCTTATCATTTTATATTTTAGGGAGCGAAACAAGAACCCTCTGGAAAAGACTGCTGAAGCGTGACATTTTTGCCGTTCAGATCAAGATGGAAAAAGACTTCCGTGCTGACCCATTTCACGCCTTCGTAGTTTCCTTCCAAACGGCCCATGGCAAATCCACCCAATGTGACGTTGGCTTCACCAATTTGAAGAGGTTTTCCGCGGTAACATCTCCAGTACATTCCATTGTTGGTGCAGTTCTCTTTTGGAAATTGAAAGGAAACTCGATCGCCCAGTTTTTTCATTTCTTTTGCACGCTCTACAATCATGGGAAGATCGGCCGGTGTGACCGGGGAATCGTAAACGATCATGTAGTCGGTTCCATTGTGATGGTAAATGGTCAGCTTGTAGCCTTCATCGTTTTGCTCCAGAAAATAGCTGGTGGTTGGAAGTTCCGTTACACAACTGACGACGGCTTTCATTCCATATGCGGGCAAAGTTGCCGCTGCGAAAAGGATCCCCAAAAGCCCTTTGGTAAAGATATTCATAGCTCCTCCTGTTTTTTATTTGAGATGTCTTTGATTGGGGTCGGAGCATAGGGATTTGCTTAAGGCTTGTCCACACCCGTCCATTTCGCAACGCGCCTAACGCCTTCTTTTTGACTTCCAGAGCCCTTCCCACTTAATAATTGGGTCTTGTCTGTTTGAAATTCTGATGTGACGCGCGAGTGGCGAAATTGGTAGACGCACCAGCTTGAGGGGCTGGCGGCCGCAAGGTCGTGCTGGTTCAAGTCCAGTCTCGCGCACCACTTAACTTACTGATTTTACTAGGTTTTCAAGACTCTAGCCTTGACTGAAGTGCTGGTAGACAAAGGTCTAATCTGACCACCAAAATCAAAATTCAAAAAGTGACTTGTGTTTATACCGCTAACTTCCGAAAGGAGAACGGTATGATCGACGACTCACAGTTAGAAAAAACAATTCGCGCGCTGAACCTTAAATGGATGCAATCGGATCGCAAGTACAGGTGGATGCTGGCTGACGAAGGTGGCGTCTATTATGTAAAGCGAAATATCAAGATCGCGGCCACAGGGAAGAAAACCTTCCAGAGACTCCCACGCAAACTCTATGGGCACCTTCCCAAAAAAGAAGTTGAGAAGCTGGTCACAAGACTTAACTTCAATCAAGATCGTGAAAAACGAATGCGCGAAAGATTCAAAATCGAATCTGCTTTTTTATCCCCAACACTACTTGAAGAATTCTACGAACAACTTGACGCTGAAATCCCCACAAAATCTATTGTCAAACAACGCTACTCTCACCTCCGTAAGCACTTCTTGGACTTTTTTCTGAAAAAGGACCCCAACCCTGTCAACTGGCACAGACATCACCAAGCAGAATGGTGCAACTATCTTCTAGGAAAGAAGCGTAGTCCTAGCACTCTCAAACAAATTGTGGGTGTATCGAACCGCTTTATGAAGTTCCTCCACAAGAAAAGACCAGAGGAAGTCCCAATGATGGTCTTCACTCCAATCTCAAGAGCAAGAATGAAGAAAATCAAAGATGAGTGGTCTGTTGATGAATTAGGAAGACCACCTAGCTACATCAATGAGTTCGACTACAACCTTATCCAAAAAAGACTACCAGATGATCTCAAATCTGTTTTTGTACTCTGTTATCAATTTGGTCTTCGTCGCAGTGAAGCCATGGGACTTTATGATAGGTCTGATTGTGTAAAAAAGGGATTTCTTCAAATAGACAAACAGCTCCTTCGCTACACCCGCCTTGGTAAGGTGATTCTAGGTCCCACGAAGGGTCGCATGGCGAGGAAAGTCCCCTATTGGTACTCCTCTCCTGATCAAGCTTATGATCTCATTCAAAAAATAGTCCCCATGTCTCCCTCCGATTACACCAGAAAACTCAGGGCATTTATCAAGAAGCTAAAACTTGATTATTTTGTCCATGACTGTCGCCACTCATTCATCACCAATGCGGTTAATGATCAAAGAAAGTTCAGTTTGAACGACATTCGTCTAGCTGCTGGGCACGCTGATCTAAGGGTGACCAATGGATATTTGAGGGACAGCACCAACTATGACGACCAAGTTTGGAAACCTGACCCACCAAAAAAGATTGCTGGATAAATCTATTTGCCGCGCAGACTTGGTAAAATTCTTATGTGCAGCAAAAAACACAGTCACAAAATTTGAAAATCTGCAACTCGTGCAAGAGAACCTTGCACGTCTGTTGCTATGGAATTAACAGAAGGTCCCCAGACGGATACAATTCTTGTTGCAAGGAGTGCCGCAACTACCGCAGGAGACGAGCCTACCACAACTCATTCAAGCAAGAGGCTCACATAATGCCTTTAAATGAAAATAATAAAGTCGTTATTCAAGAGGCACTGACCACCTCAAACAGGATTGAAATTCCATGCCTGGACATGAAATCTAACTCCAGCTCAACTTTTGTCATCGAAAGTGTGGATGGTACATACCGGTTAGAAATCTTCAACAGAAGATCCTGTGACAAAGACATTTTTTATACTGGTCAGACTGACCTGTTTCTATTGGTTGCTACCAATCTTTTGCGAGAACGAAGTCTGAGACTCTTCTCTCCAGAACAACCACACCAAATTCTTGACTGGCAATTCGGCAGTCGCTGAAGGTTCGACCATATCACTTCGATCCAGTCCCTCAATACAGAACAAAATTGTACAAATGTTCTATATCAAATTGAAATGCGGTCCAAGTGTTTGAAACCACAACAAAACAAACATCTGACGTCAATCCCCAGAACTACTCAGTGTCTTAAATAAAGAACACTTCATAAAATATCCCTAGGTAATGTTCTTTTTGCGGGAGGCATTATGATTTCAGCCGACAAAATCCTAAACGAACAGCAATTGAGCCGACTTCTAAAAAGAATGAAGCAGGAGAAAGAGAAGTCACTCCTAGCCATCAAGAGTTCTCCGAAACAAAATCCAAAAGAGATTAGAATTGTGATCGACTATTTCTTATTTTCAGTTATTGCACATACTGGATTGCGAATCTCTGAAGCCCTGAACCTAAAGTGGACCGACATTCACGATGACTTTCTGATCATCCGACCTGAAATATCAAAAAACAAAAAACGTGGAACTGTCTATTTTGGGACTAAGACTCAGGACCTACTTAAGGAACTCTATGACTTAAAAATACAAATTATCAAAAAAAAGTCCGTTGACTATATTTTCAGCTCGAATGGAAGAGTCGCAAGCAGAAGCTACATGCACACAAGATTTAAACTCTGGATTGATCAGGTAGGACTGCCTCCAAGCCTATCCATTCATTCTTTAAGACACACCTATGGAACAATGTGTTTGGACAAGGGTCTCTCACTCACATTTGTCAGGGACAACCTAAGACACTCCAGTATAGCTGTGACTTCAAAATACCTTCACCTAACAAAAGAGAATAGGGAAAAAATAAGAGACATATTCTAGATAATTTAAATATTTAATTATATTGATCTTTTCAATTAAAGTTCTATGGGTGATGAGAGGATAATAGTTTTTTTACTATTCTACCTCAATCTCGAATCCAGTTAGAGTTTTATAAGACTCTTTCATTATCTCTTTCAGTAGAGGGGAATTCTGTTGCGAAACTATAAATGAGTCATGAACTGGAAGAATTGCACCACCTCTTGTAGACTGAATATACTTCAACATGACCATCTCAGCCAAAGTAGAGTCTTTAAATTGTAATTTTAAAGCCAAGTTGGTGGAGAAAAATAGGTCTCTGATTTCCTGATGAGATTTAAAGATTTCCTGCATGATATGCTTTGACTCAGATCTAGATATTTTCAAGTCATTTGCAATCGCCATGATTGCACCGTTTTCATTTTTGCAATTTATTGCGATGAGAAATGATTTTTTTAAAGCCTTTCGATCTAAACTTTTGTCGTTCTTTAGGCTTGAATATGCATCTCGATTCAATTGAATTCCCTTCATTGCGTACAAAAAATTGGGATGCAGGCTTTTGAAGTCAATTTCTATGACATCTTGAGAATTTATTTTAATTTTTTCCCTCTCTCTCTTTTTCAATGACTGATAGAGGTTTTTTCCGAAAGAATAAAAACGCCCCCCCAACTTTAAACTTGAATTGTTAAAGACTCTTTTTAAAACTGGGGGCTCAAGAACCTCTCCTAATAGTTCATACTGAGAGTCTTCATTTGTGGAGTTTATTCTAGCCAGCTTTTTTGACATGTTCAGGAAAGTAGCTTTTTCTTTGACTGAGTCTACCAGGCATCCCCTTGCATCTCTAACAAAAATACCAGGTCCAATGTCAACTCTAGGAGACTTTTTGGCTTTAGAAATAAATTCTTCTAAGTATTTATCTGATATTTTAAACCTAGAGCTGATTCTAGATGAAGAGTTACTCCTTGGCGCAATGTGTACCTCATCAATGATTTTTAGTTCAGTTAAGGCATCGATTAAACTCAGTAAGATTTTTACGCCAACCCCTTTTGGATTATATATCCCCCTCTTATATGAATTTGTGTCTCTACTATATCCAATGAGCTTTCCAGGATTAAAAACCGAATTTGCAAATAATATCTCTAGCGCTCTTCGAAGTTTGGCTTCGGATACTCTTCCTTTGGAATTTAATTTGATGTGGTCGCTGACTTGAAGAAGAACCTCTTTTAAATAGTCAGATCTCCTTGAATCCAAATCTTTTATTGAGAGAGACAAGTTAAGTGGCTCAAAAATTTGAAGTCGCCTTATCCTCTCCTCTGCTCTTTTAAAAAAATTATTCAGAAGTGAATCCAATTCCTTTAGTTTTTCTGGTGATAAAAATTTATTGGAACTTTCTCTCATATGTTCTCAAATTCAAATTTATTGATTATTTCGTGAGCGGCTATACCGAAGCTACTCAAAGGATAAGTAGAAAAGATTAATGTTTTTGTGTTATGCCAATAAAATCTTGATCTCATAGATTGAATAATGTTCTCAACATAGACCTTTCTTCCAAACATCCCAAACCCTTCCTTCTCGCTATTCTTACCAAAACCTCTAGCAGCTCCTTGCATCCAGTACTCTGCACCCACATCTCTTGGGGAAAGCGACTCAAGCTCAGGCATCTCTAGCTTATCAGAGGTCTTCCATTTCAAAAATGCGTCTTCATATTTATACACAACAGGATTGGACATTTCTATAACTTGATTTTTAACTTGCTCCTTATCCGGAGGAAAATTTGATCCAATTATTATTAAGTCTTTGTCTTTGATCAAATTGAGACCTCTGGTTTTTCCGTGGTATAAATCCGGATGATATCTAAAGTTAAATCTGTCGCAAATATTTTTGAATTCTTTACTCTTTATCAAATCTTGAAATGCAATTATCCACGTATCTTCTGATCTAAAATTCAACCGTTCACTCAGCCTGTGAATCTTACTCATCAATTTCTCTACCTTTTCTAGATCGAGTTCCTTATTCCCGAAAATGCTGGACTTTGAGATGTTATTAATAACTTGAAATACCCTTCCCTTCGGAATCAATACCCCATCCCTCTTAGGGTCATAACTAATAATAAGATCCTCACACTTTAACCCAAGTCGAGCTTCCATTTCCTCTGAAGTCGAAGTCGCATCAGTAAACACAATTTTTGACCTGTGGCCATTGAGATGCGGATTCAGCACTTCCCTGTATGCTGCAAGATTAGGAAAAAATGAAATTTGAACTTCGTCAGATTGATTTGTTTTACCAATGCTAACACGACTATCTGAATTTAAAGCCAACCACAAAAAGCGATTCCAGTGCTCATAAAATGCTTTGGCATTCTCCGCCGTGTATTTTAGGATTATCTCCTTTGACTTTTCGGGTGATACAAACTTTGGATTTATTCCCCTTGCCGAAATTATATTTTCATTCAAGATTTCGTTGTCCGTATATGGAAGTCCTGATTGTTCTATAAAAAATAGTTCAATTTTGTCTAAGCGTTCTTCATAGGTTTTCTTCTCAACTAAACTTAACTCATCCTTCCCAAGAATCTCCTTTTGATAGAAACATTGTAAGTAGTCCATGAAACCAATCAGCATTTCTTCTGAAATTTTCAAAGAAAATTGACACTTCTTAATCGCATCTTCATCCAAAATAATTAAATCTACATTTTTTAGGTTAAACTTTTCGCTAAAGAAGAAATTGCCGTTTTGCATTTCATTTAAATTTCCAATTACGATGTCAAATCCATGGGAACTCCCGTAGATCTGTTTTATGGTTCTATAGTAAGGACATTTTGAATTATCTTGACAATTATTTTCGCAAACTGAAAAAGCGGACTGATATCTTTTTATTCTCAATTCTCTCAAATCTTTATGAGGGCAATACTGAATATCCCCGTCTCTCCTGTATCTCTTTTCATTCCGAATATGACTTTCTCCAAAAACCCGAATTATCTTTGGTGGATCTTCAATTTTTTCACATTCTAATAAAAGATCATTCTCTAACTCTTCCGCCTTAAGATTGCTATATGTCAGAAATACTATCTTTCGATACCTACCACTGTGATCTTTCCTGAGGGCCTCTTTAATCAAAGTCTGCGTTTTTCCAAAGCCAACAGGTTCGTTCATTAACATCACACTTGATTGAGGGTCATTTAAAAAGTCGAATAAGAGCTGTTCAGTTTTTTTCTTTTGGTCACTAACCCTAGTACCGAAATACTGATTTTTCATTGAACTCCCTAGATCTAAATTGGATAAAAATTAAATGTATTATAGGTACTGAAATTGTTTGACGAAGCGATTATTTTTCTAGACTGGACTTTTCTGACTGAACGTTAATATTTGGGTACAAACTCATACCCTAACCATTTTATGGAGGCCTCTCTCCCTAAGACTCTTTCAATGACTTCATTTTTTCTGACAAGTGTTCGATGGATTCCATCTACAATAGCTACCAAATGAAATCCCTCTTGGAGTTTGGTCAAAATGGTCTCCTTAAAAGACTCTTCAAGAAGGTCTAGGTCAAAACAAAGATATTTTGAAAAAACAGGAAATTGATCATCTTCGTCTGAGTCCATATCAAAATAAAATTGCCCCAAAGGAATCCTGTTGCCTTTCAGGTCAGCAATCACATATGTCACTGGTCTGATTTCGGCGGACCTATAGGAGCACCGCTTATTCGCTCTCAGGACCTCGCCACCATGAGCAAGCAACACCCTCAATAAATCCATTGGGTTCTGCCTAAAAAGCAACCCAAGGAAACCTGACTCGAAATAGTGGCAATACAACTCCACATAGGGGAACTGGTATGTTCTCCCCCTTACCCCTTCTTCATAGTGGTCCAGCAGGTCCTCTAGATTGGAAAATTCCAAATCTGAATTAAATAGTAAGAACTTCTTATGATTGAACAAGAGACTGAACTCAGTCTGATCAAAATCCATAATTTATTCCTGTCGTTAAAACGACTCCAAAATCTCCAGGTCTAGATCTGCCACCAACCTCAAAGAACCCACCGAACCCTTTGTATTCATCTCTTGAATCAATCCCTAGACCTAGGCCCCAAAACTCGTGACTAAACGACTCTGTGGTTTCTGAAACTGACCCAATACCAAGACTGTTGTAAGAGACTGAATAGTTTGTTCTCCTTCCAGAAATCTGCCCAATTTCAGCTTTTAGATAAGAACCAAACCAGGGAGTGTAGGTAAGGACAGACAGAGAGTATTCGTTTGAGCGCAACGAGCCTTTGAATGACTCCATAGAGTTAGGGGTGCCTGACCTTGGAACATCTGAAGCAGAGGTCTTTTGATTGCCAGAGAAGTCACCTCCAAATGAATATCCGGCCTGTAATCCTAAAAAGTGAAAAATGCGGTATTCATAAGAAAGAAAGCCACTTAGGTTTACCTCTTCAGAAGACCTCAATTTCCAGCTGTTATAGCCAACACCAAAACGGACACTGTTTTTATATAGAAGGTGGGTGTATTTGTAGTCCTTATCACTCACTGATTCTGGATCAATCTTTTGACTGAGTTCAATTTGTTGACCTTCAGTTAAATTCAGACTTTTCTCCAACCTAAAGATCTTTTGTTCAATCTCAGATTTATTTTCATTCTTGGATTTAAGTTCCCTCAGTTTTGAGAGCTTGCTTTCCAATCCAGAGATCTCATTTGACAGATTGGAGATCTGAGATTCCACTTGATGGACATCAACCAAAACATCCTTCTTCTTGTGGTTACTTAAAACGAACTCAATGGCTCTATAGCAAGTGTAAAGATCCCCTTCTTTTGAGCACTCTGTTCGTTTGGGATTGACGGAAACTTCAAGTTGCTTACAAGTATCTGAAGAGTCACAAAGAGATCTGAATTCCCTTAAAGCGGCCTGTCTGGATTTGTCTTTTGCTTCTTGCTCTGAGCTCGCTTGAGCAGACCCACATGCCAAAAGAGTGTCACCAGAAAGTTGAGAGGATCCTTCTCGGCAGATCCAATCCTCTGAGAAGGATGGTTGCGAAACAAAAACCAATGGTAGGAATCCTATCAACCACAAAATCATTAATTTTTATAACTTTTCTCTTTAGACCAATCTTTAAGAAAGATTTTCTTTGGCATGAACTCTTCCATTGGTCTACTTGTTCTAGTTTTTATATTTGTGACGAAACCAATTTCTATAATTTCTGTGAAGGATGCGTCTCTCTGGTTGAGTTGCACTTCTAATATGTTGTCTTTCTTCTCAAGAAACTCAGCTTTTTCTTGTTTAAATTCAGGTCGCTTGTCTAAAAATGCTCTCCCAAGGGTTCCGGGCTTGGTTTTATAAAATATTTCCTTTGGAACAAAATCTTGAGAGGTTCTGGTTTGTCCAAGGACGGATCCATTTTTATCGGCATATCTAATCAGAAGGGGAAAGGCTACGGCTCCAAGAGCCCACTTCTGACTCGGATAATCAAACTGAATTCTTACGATTGCCTTTTTTCTATCAATTGATGCTTTTGGATTCTTCACAAGATTATTCAAAAGATTTCCCGTATGTTCTAAACCATTTTTTTTCCACCTCTTCACTTCTTTTTCAGAATGATTTGTAGGTGTATTGAAAACTATTTGAATTTCTTTAAACTCAGCAAAGCACACAGAATGAGACAACATGACAAGGATAGATGCCAATATTTTTATCAAAGCAAACCCCTCTACTCGAAACGTATTTCTAACCATAAGTCACTCCTTTATCTTTTCAATATTGACTCGATAAGTGATTCCTCGATCTGAAAATGTGGTCGAACTAATCACTTGTCTCTCTGTTTTCTCGTCAAACAGCATCTCCTCCAAAGAAAGTCCCAGATAGTCAGCAAGGTTCTTTAACTGCCACATATTTTTCGCTGATGGTTTTCTAGAAGATGTGTGCCAGTCATGAAGAAGACCTACTCGGATTCCACAAGCTTTTGCCACTCGGGACATCACCTGCCCCTTGAGCTCTCTTTGTAAAACATTTGCCAACTTTAATTCCCTTTTCATTTCACTTATTCTGTCTGTTAAAAATCGGAAAAGTCGTTCGATTTCCTATTTCTGGCCACAGTTTTCCTATATTTGAATATTAATCAGTCAGTTAGTCCTGTACATAACAGACACACAAAGCAATACCCACCTGATCCACATTGATTTCAAAGATCACACCGAATCAAATCGAATCATTTCTATGTCTTCTGACGGGCATAAAGTTTAACTTCAATCGCCTGGAGGAGAATATGAGTAGAGCAAATAATAAGCTTCGAAAGTACCTGAAAAAAGGGCGAGAAAAAGCCGGCCTGACTCAATCAGATGTTGCAAAAACTCTCAACTATTCTACTTCTCAATTTATTTCCAATTGGGAGCGAGGGCACGCCAATGTCCCCTTACCCGTGCTGAGTAAATTAATAGATCTTTACAAACTGAACACAAACTACATCATTAAACTCCTTTTGGAGTCTTCTAGAGAAGATTTTGAACAAGAGTTGTCTAAAAATTAATAAATGGATACAGTTCAATGATCATTTGAAGGGGAGGAACCTATTGGAAAAAGTTTTCAGTCAAATATGTACAAAGTTTGAGGCGACGACGCCGTTTAAAATTCTTCCCGTTGATCACGGCTGGAGGTTTCAACTCACTGAACCGTTTGACCCTGACGAGAACCGTGAAATTTTTCACGATGAAGGTCAGCTGCCTGCTGAATCAAGCGAAGGCTTTTCAGTTATGACATCTAAAAAATATTTATTTAATAAAAAGGAACTTTCAGATGTTGACCACTTTTTACACCTTCTTATTTGTAACCTAGCAAATCTTCTTGAGATCAAATCTATAGAATCAAAAGATAATATAGATGCATTCACTAGAACGGCGCTGGATGCCACTCTAAATTTAGAAGAATCGCGTATTATGGCTTCTACTTTGTGGTTTTCAAAGTACAGATCCTCTGACGGACGTGTGAAAGAAAAGATTCCGCTAGGAGAGAATCAAAGAAAAAAATTTATGGCAACCAGATATCTGGATTATGAGGCCCCATTAATTTCTATTCCAGGCAAAAATCAAAGCCATATAGTTATATTTTCTCATCCACATTCATTAGTGAGTTCTATCCCAATATTTAATGAACTAGAATCAAACAAAATTCAGTTAAAAATAGGCTATGGAATTCAACACTCAAATCAAATAGAAGTATTTTGTGCGCCCAAACTACCTTGAAGAAGCTTCCTGAAGATCAAAAATGTATCTGAACCCTCCATGCTTCTTATCATTGTCATATATCAATATCTTTGGATGAACTTTTGGGAGGATGGAACGCCCACACTCCACAGAGATTGCCAATGGCGTAGCCGGAAATAGGTGAATCGAACAATCCGGCCCATGTTTTTTACGAATATCGGAGAGCGCATGCCAGTAGAGTGCACGAAAACTAAAAATTTGATCCGCTGTCTTTATAAAAAGAGGGTCAGGATTTGGGATAGAGATTTCATAGATCGCAGCATTTTCACCAACAAAAGAAGTCACCTCATTTTCGTGAATCTTCCCACTCAGCGACAACAAAAGTCCTACTTCTTTTGTGCTCTCTGATTCTTTTAGACACTGAAATGAAAACGCAGGATCTGTCCCCCCTGACTCTGGCCATCCCCAACTTTGTGTTGTCCTGTGGTATTGAAATAAATCCGTCGCAATTTTGTCCCCAAGTAAGTGTCCTAATTTTATCAGCAACGGAATAGGGGCAAATGCAAATATCGATAGATGTTTTATTCTCTTGTTGTCGTTTCGCCCATTAAGCTTACTTTCTAGAATACGTCTAATCTCAAAAACACATTCTCTCCAAAAGTCAGCTGAGTCTGACGAGAACGATGTAAGGTCAATATGAATCCCACTTTCATCTGCTGGATAGCGAGGCAAAATAGCTTGATACGCTTCAGATTCGTCAATTTCAACTGTATGTTCTCCTATTTTCCCTTTGAGAATCAAAATATGAGACTGATTAGATTCTTGAATTTCACAAAGAGTCTTAATCCTCTCCTCATGTTCTCTTTTATAAGCAGTCAGTAAAGAGACGGGATACTGATCTACCAGCTTTGGATCGTCTATGGTTTTGTTATGGGCAGAACAAACCAACATCAAATTCTTGAAATTGGTCGCTAACCTTCGAGATTTTGACCTGTCCCCCCGTGGACCCGAAGGAGTCCACGAAATAATGTGAGCAATATTTGAGTAGTTCGCTTCTTTTAAAGTAAGTCCATCTCTCCAGAGCGGTTTATTGCAACCTCGAAATTCACAGCGACCACCAGATAATACCCACAGTTTTAGCTGCACTGATCTTGGAATACTCGGACGCTTTTCTTTTTGCGGCTTACTCTTCCGCCTTTGTGGCGCTTTTCTTTTTTTTACTTTCGCCACAGTTCTCCTATTCTACCAGTGCTGGACTTGGCTCTAATGACTCAAGCCGATGCAATAGTGACTGCGTTGATATTTTCTCGTCTCGCCCAACGGCTGCTCTCAATTCTGGAACCAACAATCGTAAAGTCAGATCAGCATAGGAAAAAGGAATGGCTTCTCCCTTCCCAGATATTTTTTTTTCTTCGCTATGACTCGCTAAAATCTCAAAATCTCTATCAGACATCCCCAAGCCATCTAATAACTTCGAGAACAATGCCTTTCGTTGATCTTTATTTGGACGTTCAAACTTTAAAACAGCTGTCGCACGTCGCTTGAGAGCCGGGTCAAGAGCACCACATCTGTTAGAAATCGCTATAACAGCAATGGGAAGCTTTGTCTTTTTTAATCCATCGAGATGTTGAAGAATCGTATTTACTCCGGCTTTGTCTTCATGATGCTGACCCGTTGTAGATCGAGATGTCAGTAGGCTGTCCGCCTCATCAATAACCAATACCATCGGAGCACCAGTCTTTTGAGCAAGCACCTTAATGTAGTCAAATGCCTGGGCTAGCAGTGTGGTCATCTCTCCCACATACCCTGTACCGCGAACTTGAGTGCTCATTTTGATCATTTGCACATCATATCTGTACAACTGAGCCACAAGACTACCTATTGTTTCAGCAACTTCAGTTTTTCCTGTACCCACATCTCCTTCAAACAAAATTAAAGGAATAAAATCATCTAGAATTTGAACCAGTGGCACCTGCTTCTTGTAGAGTTTAGCACTCCAAGATGCTGTCAAACTGGGCTGGAATATAAAATGAAGATCTTTCGCCAGACTATTTATAATATCATCAAGGCCCGAAATCCGACTTAACCTGGCATCAACTGCTCCAGCCTTGAAAGTAGTCGGAGGAGTAAAAATAGCTTTTGGATCAAATTTGGAATTCATGATGGCCTCCGATATGAAGTACGAGTAACACCTAAAAGCCCTGATTTGTAGGCACCATCATCTTGACTCGATAAACCAGCTAAACTTTTTTCCTCACCTGGACTCCAGGAAACCTCCATCACGCCCTCTTTTTTTAGCTCTTCCCAACGTTGACGATCTCTAAAAAAAACTTGAATCTCCAAATTACTTCCATCCAGCTTAGGATTGTAAGAATGCCGACCGCTAGAGGCACTCGACTCTTCAACCTCACCGTTTTCTTTTACAATATATTCGTATGCCTCAAGCACTTGCCCATCAGCGGAGCATAAGTAAAACTTGAAATGGGACAAACAAGATTCATCAATCCCAATTTCGATATCATGAGCATACTTTCGAACCGTCTCTTCTGAACTACACTCATATAACCGAACAAGAGATTGTAAATCACCGAGGATTTTACGAGCCACACGAGCCGCGTGGCCAGTTTTTGATTCCGTTCTGGTTGCACTATACATAATTACTCCACCGACCAAGTTGAAAAATTGGGAAAGACTCCATCTAAAATCTCAACTGCGGAGTCCACATCATCAGCACCTACTTCATTTAAGGCATCTCCGAGAATATCGCACATATTCTGCACCTTTACTAAAAACGCATCCCTATCAGGAATGCTCCACTCGGAAGCAATATTGTTTTCAGGATTAACAGGGTCAAGCACAACAACTTGCTCTTTTAAAATCTCAGAGGATGGAGAAGGTAGGCGTCTGTCTGAAAAATAAATGGGCTCACGAAGACGCTGACGTACAATCCATGTGCCCATCTTGAGCAAATTTGTTAACCAATCCTCGGTGAATGTCTTGTATGTTTCATCAAATGCCTTTGCCGTCAAAAGTTCAATAAAAAAGCTCGAAGTATGGTCCCGAAGGTTTCCTTCAAAAGAATTATTTCTCCACCATTTCCACAGCATTAAGATCTGGTTGTATGGCGTCTTTTCGTGAAGCCTGTTCCGGCCAGTTACAAATTGAACGTGCTCGGTAACAGATGTCTTGCGCTTTTCCGCATCCCTCCGTGGAATATAACCGTAGTTATTGATGGAACCATGCTCAAGGCTCACTATGGGAACGGCATCTATATTAATTTTAGGCGAAATTTCAAATCTGATCCGAACCGCGCTACCGCATGATCGATCAAATTGTGGCTGTCTTTCTGTCCGATTTTTATATGCTCTCCTAAGGACGGACTCTACATGATCCAGCAAATCGTGGGGCGAAAGCGAATCAGAATCCTCAACATCAAAATAGATCCCTATATCTGCATCAAAATCACCTGTCTCATGACGCCTTAAGATCGCATTTTTCGCGTAACTTCCACTTCTTAAGGCCTTTTTAAAAGAAAAATCATGATGATCATCTGTCTCATAAGATCCAAATTTCTTTTCAATAAAATTCAGCTCATCCTTTGCCAGATCCCTCTGGGACTGAGTAGGACGGAGTGCTCGTATGAACTCCTCAAATCGATCATTAATATCGTCCAAAACCCCTCCACGATAATTTTTTGGATTCTAATCAAACGTGAGCACTCACAGGCACACAAATGGTCTTAATCTCAATTTGAGACGTCCTGGGCTTACGTCAAGGTTCCACCATGAATATATTTCTATTCCCCTCGTTCACCCCGCACCCAGAATTCGATACAAATTTCCTAGAGTGCAACGCTCCACACAAAAAATAGTGTGATTTCAATAATTTAGTTGTCTTTTTTGGGCTCCCCGCTATAGCTGTTCTCATAATTGGTATAAACATTGGCTTGAGGGGCTGGCGGTGGCAACATCGTGCTGGTTCAAGTCCAGTCTCGCGCACCAAATAAAAAAGGACCTTTACGGGTCCTTTTTTATTTGGTGCGCGAGACTGGACTTGGGGAGTTTTTTCGACCTACTGATCAAGCGCATGTCCTCCCACTCCGACGTCGGAGTTCCCCTCTTCTCTCTATCAACCGAAAATTGTCCACAAAAGAGTAGGAATGACATTTTTCGACTCCCAGGGGCCCCTTAACGATATCGAAGCTATAGGAAATTTGCCCAAATTCCCTCTCAATCGCCCTTGGCAAAAAATTGCGCCGGGCGGGGAAATTGCAATTCAGATAGATCTATGCGTGCATTATTTCTCCTAACAATTTTTCTTTCAACAACTCCTCTTCTTGCTGACCAAATGCAGGAATCCGGCATAAATTGGAAAGCCATTCGAACATTGAACGGCGTATTTGCTCTCCATGATGGTCCGAACTGCTACAATTCAACTCTTATCGCAAAGGGATATACCCAAATCATTTCTCAAACTGGAGACGAGGAACTTAAGTATTATCTTTGGACTTTTTGCGATCGCGAAAATGGTCCTCCTAAGGTAGGCGATATAATTGTCAAAACAGTTGGTGCGGAGTCAGAGATAGAACATGCCGCCACCTATATTGGTTCTGGCAAAATTTTTGAAAAACTCAGTTCTGCTGGCATCGATGGATATTTTGCACATTCGCCTCCAGGTGTATTCCACGGAAATTTACTTTTAAGCAGTCAATACACCATTCGAAAAATTAAAGATTCGAGCTATTTTAAAGATGAACTTGAGTCTATCAGAATATACCGCTGTCAGCCCGCCTTAAAAGTTAGAAAGAAAACAGATCGCTTCCGAAGTTCGCCTGACTTCCGAATGCTTCGATTAACAAAACAAATGCTCTCGGATCTGGCTTTCAATAAGGATCCGGGAAACCTTGAGGAATACAAAACCCTGTCAGACAAAATCCATTCCATCGCGGGATTGTTAGACCATCTGTCTGGCTATGGCGAAAAAGACCTCTTCCTGTATGTCAATGCGGCTTCGATATGGATTCACATCCTGAACATGCAAAGGGAATTTGATAGCCAAAATATTCCGACCTCGGCATCTTACAACCAGTTGACCGACTCACTGAAGTCTTTGTCTGAGAGAATTCGCTCGGCCCAAGACTCAGATAAAATAAATTTTATCCTTGGCGCATCAAATGAACTCAATCCCATTCAGTGACAGCGAATTCCCCGTTGAAACGCTAGGGCGTATCGTCCAAACTCAGAAGTTAAGGACTCGGGTTATGAAAATCATACTTTTCTCTATCATGTATTCCATTCTATGGAGCTCACCAACCAACGCAAAGGAAGATGTACCTCAATCACTTGCGGCAGCTCATAAAGAAATCTTCAAAAGTAAATCCATAGGCCATATCCTCACTCCAAACACAAATGTCCTGCAAAAGGGTGAGCTCTCTGCTGGATCCCTCTATTTGGGATACGGAGCTACAGACAGCCTGACCGTCGCCACCAGTCCCTTTCTTTATCTCTCCTACGGAATGCACAATCTATTTCTCAGACTCTCACAATTCATTGATGACTCTAAACGTTTGGCTTTTGAACTGGGCTACTACAAATCTTTTGGACACAGTTATCAAATGGAAGCTTCCTCCGCAAAGGCCACTTTTAGCATAGAGTCACCCTTGTATAGGTTTAATTTATCCACGAGTGTTTACTCATATTTTGATGACACTCGGCCCTTTTCATTGCGAATGGAACCATACAATTCGGACACGTATTCGTTGAATCTTTCGACATTGCACGAATTTGCATTAAGAAAGAATCTATTTTTAAATTTTGAAATCGGCTCCCTCGGGCTCAACTATCACTACCCCTACCTTCATTTGGGCACATCTGTTGCGTATCAATTCGAAAAGCTCTTTGTTGGCCTTGGAGCTTCAGTGACCACCGCTCCTCAAATTCCACCGGAAAGATCTCAATTTTATGGATCCGTGGATCAAACATGGAAAAATTCTCAAGTGCATCCAGAGATCCAGCTGCAGTACTTTTTTTAGAATTAAAGAATGAGGCAGAAATTTTGGCATCAATTCAATTAATTTTTGGAATTCCAAGTTGGATCTACTCCCTCACTCCGACGTCGGAGTTCAAAAAAAATCATGACAGCATGCACCTCTTCCAAAAAGAATTTGACGGTGAAAATGGGAGTCGAGAATGCACGACAGTAGTTTTAAAATTGAAAATTCAAAATAAAAAGGTCCTTGGTTGAAAAACACCTCTACGGGATTTCTAGAAACTCTAAAACTCGACTCTCCTTAAACCTCGGCCACTCTCAAAAAATTCTTTTAAAAACCCATGTTATAAACTTCCAAAGATTTTAGGAGGTTTGCTATGAACTTAAAAGAACTCCAAGACCAAGACGTCCTTTTTCAAACCAAGCAAATGGCTCAAAAAGAGCGACAGCTTCTCACTCAAATCTTGCATCTCCTTCGCGAGGTGGAACGACGAAAACTCTTTTGTGACCTGGGCTACAAAAGCCTTTTTGAATACACTGTAAAAGAACTCAAATACAGCGAAGGCCAAGCCGGCCGCAGAATTCAAGCCATGCGTCTCCTCAAAGAACTTCCCCAACTGGAAGAAAAAATTGAAACTGGGGCCCTAAGTCTAAGCAACATTTCTCAAGCACAAAGCTATTTTCGAGAAATGAATAAACTTACAAACAGCAAGCCCTGCGCTGGGACACCGAATTTAACATCGCACTCTGACCTAGGGAAATCCACCAGAAGGCATGGAATCAGCTCCACGGAAAAACTCGAACTCTTGCAATCTTTGGAACACAAGTCCGCAAGAGAAGGGCAAAAAATCCTCATCCGCTTAAATCCCGATCAAAGTTTACCTCAAGAACGCCAACGTCAGATTTCAGAAACTCATATTGAATTGAAATTTGCTCTCTCGGAAAAATCTTTGGAGAAACTGGAAGAGGTGCGCTCTCATTTGGGCGCACGGGGAAACCTCATGAACATGGGTGAACTTGTGGATTGCATGGCCGCGATCTGCCTGGAAAAACCGAAAGAGAAGAATTTTGGAAAACGTCGAACCCATGCACGAAGCAAAGCCCCAGAATCGTTCACTCAACAGGCCCGAAACATTGCAACTCCGACGTCGGAGTTGCGCCGCGAAAGCTCTGTAAAGCCGACCCGTTATGTCTCCCGAGAAACCAAACACCTGGTTTGGAACAGAGACCAGGGAAGGTGCCAGAACTGCCAGGGACAGCGAAACCTAAACATTGACCATATTCTTCCGTTTGCTTTGAGTGGCAATTCCCATCCAAGTAACTTGAGGCTTTTGTGCTTCCACTGCAATCAGCGCCAAGCAATCAAAGCATTCCCTCAGAGCACATTCCCATCTTGAATGACCTTCAAATCTCTAAGAATGAAACCCCTTTCCAAGTAAAGCTTTCAAAAATCCATCTCAAAAGGCCAAAGGCTTTTCGATTTCAAAGATTTTCTTTAGGTTGAGGCCCGATCTGAAAATCTCGTCTAAGCGTTGAAACGCGTTGAAAGGAACCGATGCTTTCTATCTTGATCACTCAAATGCTACTCGGCGCGGCCACATGGGCTCAAACGCCCCCTTCGGAAGTCACCTATGTCCCCAATGGACAGATTGCCTGTTTGGGCATTCCGGTGGATCCGTATTCCTTTGCGGCCCTGGTGGTCATGGGGAAAGATGCCTTCTCTCGAAAACTTGATTGGCAATTTATGAAAGAATGGCAGGGCAAAGACCCTGACCTTCAAAATGAGGGCGAACTTTTGATTCACTTTGCGGACGAAAACAATTTCAGATGGAAAATTATTTTTGGTCCCCCGGACGAGAATCTAAAAACCCGACCCATGCTTAGAATTGGTTATTATACTACGCCCAAGGTTTTCAAAATGGGCCGACTTATTCCTATTGATAACGATCCTTCAATGACCGACATGAATTTCAATTGCTGGGAAGTGTTGTCCCCCGAAGTGGCCGAGAGTCTTCCGAATTCAAAATAGCTGATGACCTAGGAAGCTTTTTCCTGACAAATCACAATGGCCATTCGTTTGCGCACAGGAACTTCCTCGGTGATCATCCAACCGCGCGTGTACAATTCTCCTTTTTTGCAATCCTTGCGAAGTTCACCCACATACTTTTTGGTGTCGGCTTGAGATTGCACCTTCACATATCCTGCAGCTGCATAATCATCACAGTCTGATTTGCTCCTGCGAATCCACTGATTCAGACCTTCGCTCTTCCACTTTCCGCCTGCCATAGCCTCAAATACTTTGTACTGAGTTTTGAAACAGGGTTCTTTAGCCACCACATTCCCTGCAAAGCCTTTTTTCACTTCTTGAACGTGGGCCAAAAACTTATCAAGGGTTTCTTCGCCTCGCTCTTTGGTCTCGATGGTCCAATCAGAAAGATCACTGACCCAACCCTTGTCTTGCCACTTCTTAATTTGCTTTTCCATTCTCTCCACAGCAGACACACCATATTCAGGATTTTTCTTGAACATCCCCTTGGCTTCGTTCTCTTTCATGTCGTGGTAGGCGCTCGCCATTCTTTTCAAATCCCTTTTTACAATGGCATCGTTCGCAAATGCAGCTGTTCCAAAACCCAAGGTCAATCCCACCAAAATCATTGAGACCAATTTCATTCCCGATTCTCCTTTTATTGATTGAATACAGTCACTTTGGAGAAATTTATTCCGAAGTTGTACAAAAAAGACTCCTGGACAATTCACTTCTGGAACTAGGTCTTTATGAAATAAAAAATCTGAATTGCTTAAATTTAGAATTCTGAATTCATGGGGCGTGTAGGCTCACTGAACATAAGAAGCTAAGGTCTGGTAAAACTGAGGTGGGTCAATGGGCTTGGTCATGTAGTCGTTGCAACCCACTCTCAAACACCTTTCGCGATCTTCCTTCATTGCGTGGGCTGTCAGGGCAATGATTGGAGTATTAAAGCCTCTCATTCTCAATTGTTCGGTTGCAGAATACCCATCCACCATGGGCATCTGCATATCCATCAAAATCAAATCGTGTTCACTAAACAAAGCCTTTTCCATACCCTCTTTGCCATTGTTGGCAAACTCCACATTTACGCCCTTTTTCTTAAGAAAAAGCTGAATCAACAACTGCACTTCCGGAGAATCCTCAACCAGTAAAATCTTTTTGCCCGCCAAACGGTCTTCATTAAATTTTTCTTTCTCCGCACTTGATCCCTTCGAAGCCTCCAAAGAATTGGCCACCTCTTCAGTGGGCAACCGAAAAGAAAATATAGATCCCACTCCGGGCCGACTGACGTCCAACTTTACGTCCCCACCCAAGCTCTGAGCCAATTTCTTAGAAAGTAACAGCCCCAAGCCGGTCCCACCATATTTTCGACTGGAAGAATGATCCACCTGAGAAAAGGCCTTAAAGAGCTTGCACTGCTCTTTTTTGGGAATTCCTAGTCCTGAATCTTGCACACGAAAAGTAATTCCGCCTTCATCGGCCAAGCAGGTGACAACCACTCTTCCCTCGTGGGTGAACTTCAAAGAGTTCCCAATCAGATTCGTCAAAATTTGTCGAACCCGCCCCTGATCACTGACAATATATTCTGGCAAATCCCCATCCATCTTAAAGATCAGTTCATTCTTGGCTCTTTCCGCCAATACTTGAAAGTGGCGACAAATATCGGAAAGAAACTCTTCTAAGCGAAATTGGGTCTTCTCAATGTCCAAATGCCCCGCCTCCACTTTTGAAATGTCTAAAATGTCGTTGATGATTTGCTGCAAGTTCTTGCCCGTTTGCTCGACAATACTGATGTATTTTTCGCGATCAGACTCCGACAAACTTTTATCTTTCAAAATTTCAATCATTCCCATGATCACTCCTAAAGGAGTTCGAACTTCATGGCTCATATTTGCTAAAAACAAAGTTTTGATTTGGCTGGCACTTTCGGCCTTCACCTTTTTGCCAATGCTCATTTCTAACTCTTCAATCATTTGGTTCAAACGCTCGGCCATTTGCCCCAGTCCATCTTTTGAGGTGACTCGGATTCGCTTTGAAAAGTCTCCTTTACCCACTCGGGCGGCAACCTCTTTGACCTCTTCAATGTGCTCATTGAGATAACTGACCAATCGATAGATCAAATAAACAGAAACTCCACCGACGAAGAACATCACCAGGATTAAAAAAACCACAATGGCCCGTTCCAAAAATCGCGAACCATTGGCCATGCGAAGGGTGAAGGTTCTTTGAATGTCCGTGAACTGATGGTTCAAACTTTTGATTCGGTCCATGACATCTTCCATGGCTTCGGGACCACCCACTCCCGATTGAATCAATTGATCCAAGTCATCCCCAACCCGCTCGATGTCATCCAAGAGACCATCCGCACTTCTCCAAAGGTCCACGGCTCCAGACATGTGGGGAAATCCGCGCAAATGTCGAATGGTACGAATCAAACGAGGAATGTCATCTGAAGGAATTTTACCTTCCTTGAATCCTTCGGCAATCTGATCCAGCTGCTTGCACTCTTTGATGTTTTTGCAAGCTTCAAAGCCCAATCGGGCTTTCTTATATCCCGCCGGAACTTTAAGATGATCTTTGAACTTCCAATAGTGGCTTCGCTGTCCCGTCAAAGCATATTGGTAAAGTTCAAAAATTGAATTCTTTTGGCTGTCATTCCATTGAGCGATTGCCGCGTTAAAGACTCTCAATGCAGACAAAGTGGTGACTGCATATTGAAAGATAAAAACCTGAAATCCGACCATGACCACCATGATGGCCACCAAAGCATAAAGCTTTTTTGCGATCGAAAGATTTTTCCACCAACGAATCAACTCAACTCCCTGACTAAACAAAACGTATATATATGCATACATGGATCAGATCACAAATTTTCATTTTTCACTGATGCAACCCGACGAAATCCCCAACCCAAACGGGAATAATATTCCACCTCCCAAGTGAAGAAAAGAGAGTGGCTGTTCAAATTTTATGGACTGCCCTTCATTAAGAAGTCTGAATTTCTTAAGATAGTGGTGCCTGTTTTTTCATCGAAGACGAAAGAGAAACGTCATGAAATTGGCGTCCACAAATGGAATCAAGATGAATTCGAGCAAGTATTGTGAGCGGAGAAAATCTCCGCGAAATACCTTTATCCGCACCATATGTTTAAAAATTGTGTAGAGAACCCCTTTGAATTGTGTGATTTTTTCAATTATTTTCTCTTGGGACTCAGCGCCAAAACTCTTACTGAAAAATGAAATGTGGAGTTCTCCGGGTTGTTTCTCCTCGCATGAACCATTTTCGAGTCCATTTGTCTTGTCGTCTTAAGGTGAAAAAGGTAAATTTTTCGCCATGAAACATCCCCTCAAAAAACCTGTTGATGTCATTAAAAAAACCATCGTGAGCCCCCTGCAAAGGTTCTTTAATACAGAAGCGGCCGGCGGAATTATTTTGCTGGTGGTGACCGTCTTTACTTTGGGGGTAGTGAACTCTCCCTTAGCGGAAGCCTATGAACATCTCTTGCACATTCCCATTTCTTTTCAAATTGGAAACTTCCTGATCGATAAGGATCTTCATCATTTTGTAAACGACGGGTTGATGGTTCTGTTTTTCTACACCGTCGGCTTGGAAATCAAACGAGAGATGATGATCGGCGAACTCTCTCGCCCCAAAGATGCAGCCCTTCCTCTTTTTGCAGCTCTTGGTGGAATGATTTTTCCTGCGGCCTTTTATTTGCTTTTTAACGCCAACCCCGAAACCCATCACGGTTGGGGAATCCCCATGGCCACAGACATTGCGTTTGCGGTGGGTGTTCTGACTTTGCTTGGAAATCGAGTTCCCATGGCACTCAAAGCTTTCCTTTTGGCCTTTGCCATCATTGACGACTTGGGTGCGATCTTAGTGATTGCGATTTTTTACTCCTCCAACTTGGTCATGCCTTATTTGGGGGGAGCGGCTGCGATTTTGTTTGTTTTGTATGTGCTCCAAAAAGCCGGCCTTCGAAATTTGTTTTTCGGAATTGTGTGTGGAGTCCTGGTCTGGGTTGCGTTTTTAAAATCAGGCATTCATGCCACCATTGCCGGCGTGATCTTGGCATTTATCACACCTATGGATCGCCTAGAGAACGGTGACAACCGATTGGACCACTGGATCCACATCCTTCACCCTTGGGTGGCCTTTGTGATTATGCCGCTGTTTGCATTCTTCAATGCTGGGGTTTCTTTGCACGACTTGCAACTGGACGCTTTTGTTCACAGCTCGGTCGCTCAAGGAGTGGTCTTGGGACTGGTGTTTGGAAAACCCATTGGAATTCTTCTCTTCTGCTTTGCCACGGTGAAGTTGGGATTGGCAGGTCTTCCTCGTGGCGTTGGCTGGAGCCACCTTACCGGCGCAGGCTTTCTTGGCGGAATCGGATTCACCATGTCTTTGTTTATTGGAAGCTTGGCCTTTTCCCATCCCGAATATGAAGTCTTCTCTAAAGGTGGAATTTTGGTGGCGTCCATTGTGGCCGGCCTGATCGGATTTGTAATCCTGAAGACTTTGATTTCTAAAGAGGCGGAGCCTGCTGCCGAATGATTCCATCTGGACTGGACCTTGTCTCAGTTTGAGACGTTTCATTCTAGAGCGGTCTGAAAAATTTGAACGAATCTCATTTTTAGCCGAAAATGAGTCCATGAGATTAGATTATCTTTTGTCGGTCAAAGTCGGGGTGCTGGGTCTTATCCATGTCTTAATCCTTCCGGGCTTGGCCTTTGCTTTGCCTCCCAAATCTGAAGTCACTGGATTTCGCATGGTGATGCAATCCCAAGAAGGCCAACAGTGCATGTCCCGAACCTCGGGAGGTGCTTCAGACAAAATTCTCAATCGTTATAATGTATCTATCTCTGGCATTAGCTCTGAGGGTTTTCAACGAGGTCTTGCAACCGCAATCACTCGCCTTGCGGATCTGGGCAGGTCAGATTTAATTTCCGGAGCTCGAATTCAAACCTATCCCGGAGGTAGAAAGGGCGGCAAGAGTTGCGCCAGTTTTACCTCTGGAGTGAAGCGTTTTGAAATCGTAACTGGGAGCAGTCCTCCCTGCGTAAGAAACAATACATCTGTAGATGCAGGCCTCCACATGCTCCATGAAATCGGTCATTCTGTGGGGCAATCCAGCTATTATGGCTCCTATCAATCTTCGACTCCGGTTTGTCGCATCAGTGGCTACTGCACTCACAACAAAAACAAAAACCCAAGAAACGAAGAATTCGCCGAGGTCTTTGCCGCCTATGTTCACTCCCCAAAGACGCTTCAAAAACATTGCCCGAAGGCCTTTGATTTTATGAAAAAGAATGTTTTCAGAGGAAAAGAGTCCACCGCAGGAATTTGCCAAGGCATCCCAGCTTCCGCAATTGCTGGAGCGACAACTGGTGGATATCCCGGAGGCAACAAAGTCTATGGTGGATCTCGAGATGCGGCCACTCGCGGTTACAATGCGGGCGGCGGAAGCCAAATGGGTGGACTTGCACAAGCGTTAGGTCCAATCCTTGCCATGGCCATGCAAAAGGATGAAGGCAAGGATGAAAATCCAGAAACACTTGCTCCAATTCAACGAGCACCCGCTCAACAAACAACCTTCCCAAATCCCACTGGAATGCCAGGTTCAGGCTCACGCTAATTTCGGACTCAGAAACATCCAAGGACCCGCCCTAAGTCCAATCAATTCGCGGGTCCCATGCTCCGATAAGAAAATGTTGTCTATATTTTCCGGAGGTGGCTTTTGAAGCAGTGGATGCAAAAACTCATGAACCAGTTTGATTTGGACTGGCACCATCAGAGCGGATCTTCCAACAAACCTATTGAATTGAAAGAAGAGCTTGCAACCCTTCTCTACGTGCTGGATGTTTACAATAAAAACCTTTTGGACATCGAGAATCATCCCGTTCGAAAAACCAGAGAAACTCTGGACGAATTTGCTCGAGAAATCATGCAAAGTGAAGGATCCCAATTGGAGCGCGCACTCTTTCGTTTTCGTCAGTTTTTTTCCAGTTATCGCATTGATGAATACACCTATATGCTCAAAAGTTCCGACGACTTTCGAAACATCATTTGGGACTTTGTGGATCAACTGAGTGACGATCTACATTTTGAAAAATCCGCAGACGAAGAAATGAAAAAGAGTTTCGAGCAACTCAAAGAAGCGGTTGAAGCGAACTCCATCGATGATTTGAAAAGCCAATCTCGAATGTTTATCGATTTCTACGTGGAGCACCAAACCAAAAAAGACCGGCACCGGGGGGATCGCTTAAGAAACATCAAAAAGAACTTGGATGCGGTCAAAAAGCAATTGAATGAGGCGAACTCGTCCATGCGTTTGGATCATTTGACCCAGGCCTTCAATCGTAAAAGTTTTGACGAGCAAATTCGTCAGCAACGAAGTTTGCATCACCTGTCAAAAAAACCAATTTGCATGATAGCACTGGATATCGATCATTTTAAAAACATCAACGACAGCTACGGTCATCAAACCGGAGACTTGATTTTGATTGAGTGTGTACGATTGCTGAAAGAGGTCTTTTCCAGAGAAAGTGACTTTGTTGCCCGCGTGGGAGGAGAAGAATTTGCCGTCCTCCTTCCAGAATGCCGTTTTGACCATGCTCTTAAGAAAGCAGATCAGGCCATGGATCGCATCCGCGGTGAAACCTTTGTGGTGGATGATGTAAAGATCAAATTCACCGTTTCGATGGGCATCGCCGAACTTTGTGAAAACGAGGTCGTAGAGACTTGGATGAAACGCGCAGATCAGGCGCTCTATCACTCCAAATCCACAGGACGAAATAAATACACATTGGCAGAGCCTGGCCTTCGAAAAGCGGCCGCTTAAGACCTCTTCATCCGTAAGATTCAATTTTTGATTGACCCTGACCGGGCGCCCTTCCAAGATGGCGCCCATGAAATCCATTAAAATTTTTCTACTGATTGCGACCTCTCTTTCACTTCTCCTACTGGCAGAAACTCCCCACTCTGCCTGGGCCTCTCAAGGACTTCTGGATTGCAAAAGCAAGGTCATCCAGTTTGAACTTTGGTTCAATGGCTCCAAGCCTCCTCAAGAATTTTCGAGCTATAAAAACCATGAGGCTCTAGGAACACCACAAACCTATTGCATTCAAGATTGGGTGCAAAACGAAAGTAAGATCACCTTTAAAGCTTCGCCTTGTGAGGATGGCTCCATTCTTTTGGGCTTTGAAATGCAATCGACTTTTCCTGGAGTTTATGAAGGTTCACTCTTCGCCTTCTTGTCGGACTCTTCCGTTCTTTCCGATTCCGAATTGACCTGCCAATTCAAATAGAACCGTTCCTAAGTGCGCAGACAGGTGGGGACAGACACGCCCATCCATGGGCTCACAAGTCTTTGCCCTCCGGGCAAATCACATCCTGTTTCCTTGAGGTCTGTTCCCACCCGTCTGCGCACTTAGGAACGATTTATATTCTATTTAGACAGCTCCAACCATCGATACAGACTCGCTCAGGATTGACTGTCGAAGTTTTTGACATCTCAAATTGAGACTGACGTGTCCAAAACATTCTGACATTCGCGAACCCTGTTCACAGACGAAAAACTATACAGCTCCGTCACTTTTTTATTTTCGATTTTCACACTCAGAAAAAACACAGCCTATTTTCAGTTGGCTCCCCGATTGCTGATAGATCCATTCACTATGAAAAAAATCATGATGATTTGCCTTTTACTTTCGCAGCGCTCTCTTGCAAGTGTGGATTTGCAAACCGGAGCATGGAACTGGAACTTTCACATTCAAGGATTGGAAGTAAGTTACAGCAGTCGAAGTCTCCACCATGGATGGTGGGGTCAAGGATGGTGCTCTCCTTTGGATGTCACACTTCAAAAGAAAAACGGAACGTTACAAATTGAAAGATGCTCTGTTTCCGAAAACACCCTCATCGAAAGCAAACCCGATGGACATTTTGCATCCAAAATTGAGGGCTGGTCTTATGAGTTTAATGAAGATCTCAAAATTATTCGCGCAGAAAAAGATCAAAATAAAATTTGGATTCAGTGGCACAAGAACGAACCTGTCTGGATTCAAATCAACTCTGAAAATTTCTTGGTCTCGCTGAACTCACAAAATCAGATTCTAGCTTTAAAAAGTCTAAACTCTCAAAACCTCGATTCGGAATTTCAATATTCAAAAGGACGCTTGGTTTCGATTTCTACTCCTAAGGATTCAGCTCCTTCTTTTCGCACAGTCTTTAAATATGACAGCTTGGACAACCTGGTTCAAATTCAAACTCCGGATCTGAAGGTTTCGATTGCTTACAATCAAAAGGATCAGGTTCAAGAGGTTCTTGCAAATTCCAATTGCAAAACTCAATATCGATTTCACTCCATCGAGCAAAAATCCACCCTGGTTCAGGTTTCTAGCTTTCAACAAACCTGCAAAAAAAATCCCTCGGTTAAAATCAAACGTTCGCTTTTTACCAAGTATCAAATCCGTTCCGGTGGACACTTAGATCTGATTTCTGTCAAGGAGACGACCCTATGAAGAAGGATTCTTTGGAACGCGTACTTTGGGCCGTTGGAGTCAGTGCTCTCATCAGTCTGGGCAGCACCGAGCAAAAACCCTATGCAACGCCCACAAAAGAAAAGGCTCAACTGAAATCCGAAAACACGTTCTTTCACGCAGATACACCCGAAACAAGAGAGCAAATTTTAGTGGCTTTGGTCGATACCGGTATGGATCCCTATCATTCTTTGCTAAAAGATTTTTTGTGGACCAATCCTGGGGAATCCGGAGTAGATGAGCAGGGGTTTAATCGCGCCACCAATGGAAAAGACGACGATGGCAATGGATTTGTCGATGATGTCCATGGATGGAACTTCGTTGATCAAAATGCAAACATTTCCGACGAACACGGACATGGAACCCACATTGCCGGCTTGGTCACTCAAGGTCTCAAAAAATCTTCCAAAATTCGAATCATGATTTTGAAATACTATGGGAGCCAAGGTGCCGGCGCCGCCACACTCAATGCTTCGAACCAAGCCATTGCCTATGCCGTTCAAAATGGCGCAAAGATCATCAACTATTCTGGTGGAGGTGATTTGCCCAGCCTCACCGAGGAGCAGTTGTTTCGACAAGCTTTCGAAAAAGACCTCGCCGTGGTTGCGGCTTCAGGAAATGATGGCAGAGAAACGGACACCTCGGGATTCTTTCCAGCCAGCTACGACTTTCCCAATATTCTTTCTGTGGCTTCTTTGGATTCCAACAACAATCTTTTGCCTTCCAGCAACAGAGGCCCTGATTCCGTAGACACCGCAGCCTTGGGAAAGGATGTGCTCTCTACTTTGCCCCACCATCGAAAGGGATTCATGACCGGAACCTCGCAAGCCACCGCTCTGATGACGGGAATGTTGGCACAGATCTACGAACAATATCCTCGGCATTCCAGTGAAGAAAATTTCAAGCGACTTCTAGAGTCGGCTCTGCCCAATGAAAACCTAAGAGGACAAATTCGAATTCCCAGAACTCCAAAATTGGAACGCGCCCTAAAAATGAGAAGTGCAAATGAAATCAGTCCTCAATTCCAATTGAATCAAAAGGTGACACTTGTTCATGATCCACTTATTGAAGAAGAAGTTCACATTCAAAAAGATCTTGCCCCCGCCAACCGTGAGACCTTGCCGTAAAATGGGACGGATGAAGGGCATCCCACTGAAGGGTCACAAAATTGTGTGTACTGGTGACCTTGCCCGGAACCCGACGAGGATTGGTAGGCAACAGCACATGCCGTCCCGGCATTGTAAACGAATGCACTGAGCTGGAAGTCACCTCAAAACTTTCATACCCCAAATCCATGATCTTCATCACCTCTGAAAAGTGAATATCACCGGACGCAAAAGCAAAGTGCTGAGGAAGTGTTTTTAACCATTCTAAAAAATCTTGAAAGGCCGAAGGCCGCTCACCCTCGTAAGAATCTTTGTCCAAGTAGGCTCCAAAAAATTGAGTCCCGCTCATCAAAAGAACTTTTTCCTTCAGCGGAAGAGACTCGATCCAATCTCTTTGTTCCAGAGAGTAAAAATCTTGGGCGTCTCTAAAATTTCGACCGTCTAGCATAATGAAGGAGAGTCCAAAAAAATTCCACGCCATGGAGTTTCCAGGTCCGCGATGAAGCTTCATTGAAGTTGCTCCCGATTGCGCAAAGAAATTTTGAAACACGTGGTTTGCCAAATTCTTCAATGGAAAATCCGACTCTGCATTGTTGTATCCAAAGTCATGATCATCGGCCATGGCAAGAATGGGCTTTAAGTGCTTCCACTTAAAAATTTGCAAAGTGTCTCGAGTTTCAGAAAAACGTTTCCAATGATCCACTTGATCCGGACGAGGGCGGCTGACCAAGTCTCCGGGCCCGCTGATATCCACATAGGTGGTGTCACCCACAAACAGAACCAAATCTGGAGACAAGGCTTCCATCTGGTCCCATATGCCTGGATTGTGAAGCCAATCCACCATGCAAGAGGCCAGAGCCACCTTCGGATAGCGCTTAAAGGTATTCAACGCGTCGAAGGTTCTTTCGTCCAAAATCTCGCCCGCAGAAGAGAGCATCCGCATTTGGAAGTGTTCCTTAAGACTTAAAGATTCCACTGCAAATTTAATCAGTTCCTTGTCTGTTCCTGGTACAGGAACCCGCTTCAACCAGGATAATTCCAATTGTCTGCCGGAGTCTGAAGTCACCTGAATTTGAACATTGGCACTCATCGGCGCTTGAATGACAAATTCTGAAGACGTTTCATCTGTAAATCCTTGGAGAACAGACAATCCCTGTGCAAGAGCCGGAACGCTCAAGAAAAAACAAAGGTAGAGGCAGGATAAATAAAATCCAGTTATGACCAAAGTCGAAGATCTTGAAATCATCAGTGACTCCCTTTTGGGGCTCAAGAGACAATAGATCCAGCCCAAAATCAATAAATGTAGCAATTTTAAGGAGTTTTCCATGAAGTCCACACGCATTTTACTGTCCCTTTTATTGATGAGCTCACTTCCTGCCTGCTCTTTGTTTTCCCATGAGGAAACCAACGAGGAACCTCCCAAGGCTGAAGCCTCAGCTCCCAAGGAACATTCCGAACAAAAAGAAGAGGAACACCATGAGGAAAAGGCCCACGCTGTTCACTGGGGATACGAAGGGGAAGGTGGCCCTGAACACTGGGGTGACCTGGATTCGAAGTTTGAACTTTGCAAAACAGGGATGCATCAATCTCCCGTAGATTTGGTTTTCAAAAAGCCCGCCACCGGCAGACCGATTAAAACCCACTATAGCGATTCCAATGTAACCATCGTCGACAATGGCCATACCATTCAGGTGAATTTCGAACCTGGAAACTACATCACCATTGAAGGTGAAAAATTCAATTTGATTCAAGCTCACTTTCACTCTTCCAGTGAACATGCCCTTTCTGGAAACTTACTTCCCATGGAAATGCACTTGGTTCACAAAAGCGAATCTGGGGATTTGGCCGTTTTGGGAGTGATTTTGATCGAAGGTGCTCCTCACTCCATCGTAGAATCTGTTTGGAGAAACATCCCCATTCAAAAAGGTGCTTCCAAAGAAGTGAACTTTAAAATCAATCCGGAAGATTTGATTCCGCGCACGCGCACCTACTACAACTACATCGGAAGTTTGACCACTCCCCCTTGTTCTGAAGGAGTGAACTGGAATGTGTTCAACACTCCAGTGACTGTCTCCAAGGAACAGATCCTTGCTTTCCGTCAGCTCTACCCTCAGAACAACCGGCCCATTCAGCCTTTGAACGATCGCAAGACTGTGAACTACAAATAGTCGAATCCATAAGGCAAAAGAATAACCTCTATAAGCGAAAAGGCTCCTCTCTCACAGGAGCCTTTCTTTTTTTCAAAATACGGCCTTTTTCCCTGTAAAGCTTTTCCATAGATTCCAGAAACCTCCCTTATTTCAGGGATTTCTGCGATTATGCGGGCACATTCGCTAGGTGCGTCATTCGAAAGGAAATTCTCGCTATGTGGAGCCGTTATCTCAAGCTTGTTCTTGTTGCCAGTTTGTCCATTCCCCAAGGCCTGTGGGCCACTGAAATACAAGGACCGAGTTTACCGGAAACACTCACAATTCCATCCGAGCAATTGGCTCTGGAGTTGGAGGTTCTGGAATATCGAATGGAATCGGGACAAGCGGCAAATCGATTGTCTCTGGATATTTTTTCTCTGCTCAATCAAAAGCCTCTGAAAGAAAAGCGAAAGACGGCGGGTTTTGAATGGGATGGCGAAGAAGAAAAATACAAAGAGCTGGACAACTTTTTCCGCTGGGATTCGCTGACAGTAAAAATGATTTCCGAAGACGGTGAAACTCAGTACTCCAAAGATCTGGAAAATTTCACCCGTCAAAATGTGGGATATGGCTCCTGGTCCACTTGCGAAGCCTCTTCCTGCCGCATTGAACTCGTACAAGAGGATTCGAAAGAACGCCGAAACAGCAAAATCGTCCATGAATTTTTCCTCGAAACCGAAAACCTTGCTGTGCTTGGCCCCTATCTTTTGTTTACACACTCAAAAGGCGATAAAACTCTGAAGTTTATTGATTTGCGCCAGTATGAAAATCTGATTGGACGGGAAGCTATTCCTGTTTTTGAACTTCCCATCAACGTCGATGGTGGAGTTCAGAGTCTTGAAGCCGAAAATGAAGAGCTGATCATCAATGGGAATTTAAAACTCAATCAATCCCACTTGGAAGACCTCACTCCCTTGTACTCTGTGGTGTTTAACCTGGCGGCCCACATGTCTGACCCTGGAGCTATGGCTTCTGCCACTCCCCTATTTAAAAACGTCGCCTTGCTTTTAGAAAGAGAGTTTGACTCAGGTCGCTTCACGACCACTCAAGTGGATGGGACCGCTTCCATGATTTCCACCCAGGAAGCCTTTATTGCGAACGCCAAAGAAAAATTGGAGCACATTTCCGAGCCCCCAAAAACGGTAGAAGAAATTGCTCAGCTCTCAACTCAAATGGTTGAAAAGTATGAAGCCTACATGAAAGACTCAGAAGCTTTCAAAAACGCCATCAAAAATTCTCAAGCACAGGTGGCATTGTCTCGAAAGGTTTGGGGACGCCTCCGCTTGGCTTTAGGTAGCATTACCAAGCCCCTTCCAAACAGTTCCGGAAAAATCAAACGGGCACTCAAACTGACCATTGGAAATACTCTCAAGCAAAGCCACACTTTGATGAGCAAGTTCACAAAGATCATGACCGGTCAGCGCTCTTTCTCTGAACTCTTCTCTGCTGATGAGCAAGAGAGAATGGGCCTGTATGCCATTGGCGCCATTGCCTTGAGCCAAATTCTTCCAGAATCCTACGCTCACTTTTCAGCGGATGGTTTGTATGCGGCAAAAGGCATGATGGATTACACCCTTACCGTGGTGGGTGGAACCTTAGACGCCTATTGGACCTCCACAAAGCAGGTGGCCTCACTCTTTTTGGTAAAGCCGGTTTACGACCAATACATTGATCCCGAAAACTCCCGTTGGCTGAAAACTCTGATCGGTGGCGGCGTTTTAGGAGCAAGTCTTGCGGCGATTCTGGGTGGTTATCACATTCCAAGACGCCTGTTGGAAATGGTCCAAGATCTTAAATCGGGAAAATACAAAGACCTGATTGAACGACAAAATGAGTTGGAAAAACGTTTTGCCCACTTGGTTTCTACCGGTGAAGCGGCACAAAGAAAAGAACGTCTTGGAAATGTGGAACGCTCGGATGAACAAAAAGCCGAGACGCGAGCACGCTTGGCACAGGTAAAATATGAACGGGCCAATGAAAAAGGATTTGTGGGAAGATGGCTTTCCAAACTCCGTCGTCAAAAATCTGAAGTTCAAGAGGACGTTCTTGCCGCACAGGAATCTTTGAGCCGAGTCAGTCAGCTTGAAGAAGCGGACATTCAACCGATCAAAACAAAATGGCAAGCCATCAAACACTTGCTTTTCAGTACAGCCAGCTACCGCACCACAGTGGGTGAATACACCGGATTCTTTAATTTCTATGCCAGTATTCGATACTCTTTGTTTGGTTTTGCCTTCCTTCCCGGATTGGTGAAAAAAACTGGAACGAAAATTCCCTACATGATCAAACCAAAGCCATTTGGGATTGCCGCTCGGATCATTTATCCTGAATTTTTTAATGTGGCTGTGACCAAGCGCTTTGGTCGCCTGACCTACCCCACCGTACTGAATGGTGGAATGACCTCCTTGGTTGGAAAGACCAAAGAGTTGGTCTCCAGATTGATCAAAAATCCCAGACAAAGAGAGCTGGAACCGGAACAAATGGAGCTATTTGCTGAACTGCAAGACCAAACGCCAAAACAGGTTCAAGCGGAAATCGAAAAGCAAAAATATTTTGAAGATGCCATCATTGATTTGGAAGAAGTGGTGATCAAAGAATCATTGACTAAAGCTGTGGGGCAATTGACTCAATTTGCGAAATCCGACAAAGACTTGCGATGGTTGTTTTCCCAAACGTCTGGAGTGGGAGAAATCACTTCTCAGGAAATTGGACTTCTCAATTTTAGAAACAAAGTCTTTGTTCGCTCCTACATGGACCTTCTTTACAACAAAGTGATGAAAGAGGTCTTGGAAAGAGCCATTGAACCTTTGAGCCAATCTCCACGCTATCAGGTGAATCCTGGAGACTTGGCCAATGCCAAAGACCTTCGTAAAGTGAAGAAAGAATTGATTGAAGCCTCTGAATCCAATGATGAGCTTCAAGGTCGATTGAACATGGCCAAAGAAGACCTGAATCAGATCATTGAATCTGTGGCTAAAGACCCTGAATTGGTTAAAAAGGCTCAATCTATGGCGAAATGGGCGGCCATTGGCCTTCCAAGCCCTCAAGTTTTAAAGACACAAATGAAAGCCAGCATCGCCTCTGAAATGGACCCCAAGCAAAACCCGTCTATGAAGCGTTATGAAATCGTTCATAAAATGCGGCAAGATGAAGTGGCCATGGCCAGAGCCACTCGAAATGAAATCTCCACTTTGTTTCGAACTCTTCCCATTGATATCGGGATGAAGTTCCTTGCAACCGCGGGAATTACCATGGGAATTATGGCTCCCATTCAAGAGGACTTCTGGGGACCAAATTCCATTGCTTACCTTTCTCAATACAGTTTTTACGGAAGTTTGCTTGCGGGAATTGCATTTTCAAGTGTTTCGTCCGCTTGGGGAAAACTCCAAGAAGATTACTTTGACGCTGAGGATGGGATGTTCGGAGAAATTCCTCCAGAAGAAGATGCAAAGCTTGGCTACTGGAAACTGTTCTGGAAAAAGTGGAACAAACCGGAAAACAGCCTTAAGAAATATTGGAAGAACTATATTAAGATTGTGTTCTGGAACTTGCCTGCGGCGATCCCTCAAATCATTCTTTTGAACTACTTGTTCTTAGGACGTTTTGATTTGGATGCCTTTGTCATTGGATACATTTCGGCATTTACCCTTCCCTTCTCGGCTTTGTTCTTTAAGCTGGATCAGATTTTTGAACAGACGGCATACTACGCGGCAAGAGGATTGAAAGAAGAAGATCTGGTGGAAACGGAAGTTCAAGTTTGGCTGCAGAAGGAAATGCAGAAACTTCGAAACAAGTTCACCATCGTCAGAGATTTGGCTTTGAATCCAGTCTTGGAAGCCATCCATAATGCGGAAGTGACCCCGACAGAGTTGATGGGACCAAGAGCCTTGGCAAGGTATATTTTTGGCGGATACACACCTACAGAAATTATTGTTCTCAAGATGAGAGCCTTGTCCGAAGCCAGCGGCAGCGAAGTGGTCAAAAAGGTCTTGTCCGGTTGCGAAAGCTTCCTGACCAAAGGAAACCCGGATCTGATTAAGCTGAAGCAGTAAAAATTGTGGGTTCTGCAAAAAGCGGTGTTCGAAAGCATTAAAGATGCTTCGAACAGTCCTCGCTTTGCTGCGGAACTCGCATTTTAATGCTTTCGAACTCCTCTTTTTGAAAACTCAATATTTTAAGAATATTAGCTGAACATTCAGCTGAACATAAGGGGGAGCGTGAGAACGCTTCCTTCTTTGTGGGCGGAGAACTTTAAATCTTTCGACGCTTTCAAAAGCCACTTCTGTGCATCCACGGAATTCAAAGTACTGACCAACGTTTTTATTTTTTCAACTTTACCGTCTTTGCCAATGAAAATTCGAAAGCCTACGTAGCCTTCCACATTTTTAAATTCCTTCGCTGAGGAAAGCTTCCACAAAAAAGAATCTAAAACTTCTTGAACTTGATCTTCATTCAATGGCCCTTCCCAAAAAGGGCGAGGTTGTACAAACCATCCATGAACCACCAAACGAGACTCTCGAGGGTCTTTGGATCCATTGGTTTCACTCACACCATGGGGATAGGATGGATCAAAAACCACCAAGCGGTTAAACTTTGGAGGCACAGAGGTAAAGTCCTTCAATTCAGAAACGGACTTCTTCAGTTCCAATTTTTCAAGGGGCATGGAGCGTGTGACTTTTTTTTGACCCACAACGGTTCGCCCGCCTTTAAATTTGGAAGAGGATTTGGTCAGCGAAAAGACAAAGGCAAATGGACCGTGGGGCGCGTCTCGATGAATGTTTTGAAAACTGCCTTCGGGATAACAGCTCAACCAAGTGGGAGAGATGTCATGACATCCCAGGTTCTCTCTTCCCCAATTCACCAAATACTCGTGAAAGGGATCATATATCTCTGGAGGAAAGTAATTGTATGCCGGTGTTCTTAAGTGACAATAGTGACCGGGAACATTCCAAAAGTCCCAGACAAATCGATTTTCATGAACCTCTAAGGGATTTTCAAATTGTTGATCAAAGAAGTCCCGCAATTCAGACACCTGTGGATAAAATCGATCATGCACAAGGATGGTGGGAGAAAGGTTTTTCGAACTCACGGGCTTCCTACTGAACTTTGTTTAAGGTCTGAAGCAAAGGTTGAAATCGTGCGGTCTTAAAAAATTGTGCACAAGAATCCACCCAATCTTCTCTGGAGTTGAGGGACGGAACCAGTTTCAAATCTTCACCACCCTTTGATTTGAAATCGTCTCGCAGGCGAATGGAAATTTCTTCGAGAGTTTCCAAGCAATCTGCCACAAAAGCCGGGCAAGCCACTAAGACACGCTTCGCACCCTTTTCAAGAATTTTTTCAATTTCAAGATCCGTATAAGGTTTGATCCACTCTTGCCGCCCCAGTCTGGACTGAAAAGACACCGTAAAATCAATGGGCGGAAGTTTGGAATGAATTTTTCGAGAAGTTTCAAAACACTGCGCCCGGTAACACAGGCGATTGCCTTTGTTCAGAGTCGAGCAGCAATGGGGCGTTCGAAAGCATGAATTTGGGGCAAACTCTTTCACATGGCTCTCGGGAAGACCATGGTAACTGAGCAGCAAATGATCTGGTTTAAACGATTCCATTTCCTCTTTGATCACAGACACAAAACTTTGGATGAAAAAATCTTCCGAGAAAAAATCCACCCATGTGCGCACATTCATCTCTGTGGCTTTGATTTTACCGAGCACCCGTTGAATTTCTTTGAGCACCGTGCGCGTGGAAGATTTGGCAAATTGAGGATACATGGGCAGAACCACCAAATCCGAACAGCCTCTGTCATGAAGTTCTTTAATCTTAGATTCTATGCTCGGCTCACCATATCTCATGGCATATTCGACGCATTGAAAATTGGGCTGAACTTTGGGTCCCAACTTTTCAACAAAATCTTTGGTATGAAAGAGCAAAGGAGAGCCGCGCTCTGAAAAAATCTCTTTGTAGGCTTCCGAAGACTTCTTCGCTCGAAAGGGAACGATCAAACCTTTCACCAAAAAGGCTCTGAGAGGATAGAAGATATCAATCACTTCCCCATCCATCAAAAACTGGTTCAAATAGGGCTTCACATCTTCGACCTTTGAGGATGCTGGAGAGCCCAAATTGATGATCAACAAAGCCTTTTTGTTCACTTAAGAAAGTTCCTTTTTTATCTGAAGTGCCAGCATCTTATTGCGCGCGACGATCTGACTCAAGCCAATACGTCCCAGGTAATTTCCCGACATATAGACACCCCGGCCCACCTGCATTTCGCTCAACTGCTTCTCTAAATCCACATTCAAATGGGGAAGGGCCTGAGGCCAGCGAGTGACCTCCATATGTAAGGGTTTCCCCACGTCTTCCACCTGATAAAGACGCTTCCGGTCTTCCTGAATTTGACGCAACAGCTCGTCATCGGAAAAACGGCAAATGTCCTTTCGAAAAGCGCCGCCCAAAATCCAAGTCTCCGAGCGCGACGCCTTTTTCGAGGCGACTCTTCCCTCAAACACAGAAGAGTTAAACAGCACGCCCAAACCGTAAAATCCCTCTTTTTGAGGAAACAAGCAGCCAAAGCCATCAATGTGATAATTTTCATTTTCAAAAAATAAAGTCGCGGTGACCAAGGGCAAACCTTCCACCTGAAGCCTTGGAATTCGGGAATCCACTTGATGGAGTTTTTCCAAATCAAAGGCTGAGGTGGCAATCACGACCGCGGAATATTTTGAGGAATCGATTTGATCAAAGGAGGTGGAAAAACGAAAGGAAACGCCTCGCTTCAGAAGCCAATCATAAAGCTTTGTCACCAAATCGCCCATTCCACCTTTGGGGGCCAAGGTTCCACGAACATTAACACCTTTTCGGCTGCGTTTTTCCAACAGCCCTTTCAATACCAAGCTTGCACTCATGCGACGAACATTGCCCGCATAAATTCCTTGCAGTGCGGGAGCCACCAACCACTGAACGGTAGAAGGACCAAATCGCCCCTCGGCCCAATCTTCGACGGTTTGTCCCTGCAGCATTTCATTGAATTTTGAAGGTCGAAAAATTTTAAGGAAAATTCCCTTCAAGAACTGCAAAGTTTCACGAAAACTCAGAGGCCATTTCCGAGGACGCTTTCGAAAAATGTAGCGATTCTTCCTGGCAGGCTTTCGAGATGCCAGTTCCACCCCGATCTCATCACATAAAGAGCACATTTCAGCGGCCGCCATAAAACCATTTGCCGCCTTTTCCGCCGGGCCAAAGGGTGTCTTCTCTGTGGCAATCAAACCTCCGGGGTGATCTTTCACATCGATCACCTCACAGGGAATTTCCTCCTTGTGCAGCCAAAAGGCCGTGGACAATCCTGAAATGCCGGAGCCAACAATGAGTACTGGCTTCATAGAGATTGTGAAAAAACTTTCGATTCCGGCTTGCTTCTTCTCAATCGAAAATCCAAAGCCATGCACGCGTTTCTCAAGAAAGGACGACCGGGCTCAAGAATCTTTAAGTTCTCCCCTTCCAATTGAACCAACCCATCTTGAATCATGGGATTTAAAAACTCCTGGATGTCATCTTTCATCTTTGAATCCGTCAGGTGAACTTCACCTAGAGTCATAAACTTTAAGATCATCTCTCTTTGGTTTTGATCTTCCTCGTTCAGCTTGTGTCCTCTGAGAGTTGGAATTTCACCTTCCTCATCCACTCGCTTCATATAATTGGCTACGACCTTTTCATTTTGATGAAAACAAGTGGGTGTTTCGGAAATGGAACTCACTCCTAAACCCAAAAGCACATCAGTACGAAGTTCTGCATATCCCATAAAGTTGCGATGAAGCTTTCCTTCGTCCATGGACTTTGAGAGCTCATCCTCTGGAAGCGCAAAGTGGTCCATGCCGATTTCTCGGTAACCCGCCTCCGTCAAAAGCTCGTAGGAAAGTTCATAAAGTTCTCTTTTCTCGGCTCCCACAGGAAGGTCTTCATCTTTAAAAAGACGCTGCTGAGGCTTAATCCAAGGAACCAATGCAAAAGAATAAAGGGCGATGCGCTCGGGCCGAAGTTCGATGGTCTTTAAAACCGTCTCTCTCATCATTTCAAGATCTTGCTTTGGAAGACCGTAGATCAAATCAAAGTTGACGGACGTGTACCCCATCTCACGGGCTTCTTCAGTGAGCTTCTTGGTCACATCAAAAGGTTGAATCCGATTGATCAAACGCTGAACTTCGTGGTTGAAGTCCTGAACGCCCATACTGACTCTGCGAAATCCCAAATCATAAAGAGCTTTGAGTTGCTCAGGAGAAGTTCTGCGGGGATCCACTTCAATCGATCCGTCAAATTGATCGGGATCCACCTTCGCCTGCTCCAAAATGCTTCCCACAACAAACTTTAAATTTTCAGCAGAAAGAAAAGTGGGAGTTCCTCCTCCCAAATGAAGCTGTCTCAAAGGTTTTTCGAAAAGCTCCGGAACATTCTTTTTGTATAAAGAGAATTCTTTGAGAAGGGATTGAACATAGGGCATCTCCTTGTCGTGACTTCTGGAAATCACCGTGTTGCAACCGCAAAAGGTGCACAGACTTTCACAGAAAGGAACATGCATATAAATGGACCAAGTCATGTCTTTTTTGGAGGCGGCAAGACGAAGAGCACTTAACCACTCTTCAGTGCTGGGAGAATCTGACCAATAAGGCACCGTGGGATAACTCGTGTAACGAGGAACCGGAGTGTCATACTTTTCAAGAAGATCTTTGGAAATCATGAGAATTCCTTTCGAACAGTTTCAATAAACATTTTCACATGGTCCATGGGAGTTTGTGGGAGGACGCCATGTCCAAGTCCACAAACCCAATGGGCTCTTTCTTCGGGAGAAAGATTCTTATAGGGCGCCAAATATTCTTCCAATCGGCTTTTAAAATTTTCCCTGTCGTTGAAAAGCATGGCTTGATCAAAGTTTCCTTGAACAAATTTTCCCTTGGATTTTAGAAGAACCTTTGGAAGATCAAAGCGATGATCCATTCCAAGACCCGCCCAAGGAAGGCTGCTCATGTGCTCATCCATGTGATCCCATGTGGTCCCCTTGGCGTAGTAGCCCAATTTTCCCGGAAAGGTTTTTGCCAGCTCTTCCAAATGGGGCTGAACAAACTTTTTATAAAGCATCGGCGAAATCTCTCCGGCCGCCGTATCAAAAATCATAATCACTTCAGCTCCTCCATCAAACTGAAGTTGAATGTTCTTCTTCAACAAGGGAACCATCAATTCACAGAAGGATCCATAAAGTGAAAAACCGTTCTTTGCTGCTTGAAGATGGCCCTTGTGTCCTCCTTCAACTGCATAAGTAAACAAAGTCCAAGGACCACCCACAAACCCAATCAAGCTTTTATTTTTGGGCAATCTTTCTCGAGTGGCTATCATGGCTTCCTTTTGAAATTCCAAATGGGGCAAAGCTTCATCCACGGAAACCAGCTTTTTCAAAGTCTCTTCGGTCAACTGAAAAGAAAGCGTTGGAGCTGGGTTGTACTCTAACCCCATTCCCAGAGCTTGAAGGGGAAAAAGCAAATCACTGAACAAAATTGAAACATCAAAATCAAATTCATCCACCGGACCGAAGGCCACTTCAGCAGCCAACTCCGGCACCTTGCATAGATCCATAAAGGAATGTTTTTGCCGCAAATTTTGATAGTGGTCGTGATATCGTCCCGCCTGTCTCATAAACCAAATGGGCGGACAATTTTGCGCAGTCCCTTGAAGCGCATTCTTAAATTTTTCGTTCACAATTGCATTGGCTTTCATTTTTTCTCCCTGATTTGACCGATCCATTTGTAACCCACTCCGCGAACGGATTGAATGTTTTTGCCGGAGGGTTCGCCTAAAACTTGTCTCAATTTTAAAATCACATTGTCCACAGTTCTCTGAGAGGGATATGCCTCTTGCCCCCAAACCCGGTCCAAAAGAACATCTCTCGAAATCACTCGAGGAGAGGCCTCAACCAAAACTTTAAGAACCAAAGCTTCCTTTTGAGTGAGATCATGACTTTGATCGGATCGATGAACCTTAAAAGAGTCAAAGTCCACCGCGACTTCCTCATCCAGTTCTAAAACATGAGGAGTGATGTGATTCTCCATCACATGACTTACCCGGATCAAAAACTCCCTGAGGTGAAAAGGTTTGGGTATAAATTCTGTGGCACCGGCTTCGTAGCCCTTCAAGCGAGACTCCGCATCACTTTGGGCCGTCATAAAAAGAAAGGGCGCGTTCTTTTGGGCTGTAATTTCATGGGCAAAATCAAAACCAGATCCGTCGGGCAATCCCACGTCCAAGATAAACAGATCAAAATGCTTGCTCAGATGAGACCTTCCCTCTTCCAAGGACATGGCTCGAATGACTTCAAAACCTTCCCGATGAAGACGTTCTTCCAAAGTTTGCCCCAAGCTCTGATCGTCTTCCAAAAGAAGAACTCTCTTCATGTCAGACTCCCTGGCAAAAGAATCTGTCCTCCAAAACCTGAACTCAAATCTGAATTCAATTCCAATCGGCCGTTCATTTTAGAAAGCAACTCACCACAGATGTAAAGTCCCATTCCTGTTCCACTTTGAGAGGTGGGTCGAAAGAAAAGTTTTCCCAGCTTTTTGCCACTTCCGGAAAATCCCTTTCCGTTGTCTTGAAATTCAATTCGAACCTTTTGGTTTCCGTCACTTTGCACATTGAAATGAACAGAAGTCGCTCTCCCGTGGTTCCATGCATTTTGAATCAGGTTGTTCAAGACAATATAGAAACCACGTTCATCCACTTGAACCTTGGCCCCACGATTCCAAGAAACTTCCACCTGCGGCCATTTGTGTTTTGTGGAGACCAAAAAATCTTCCAAATTTTTTTCTTCAATCAATAGCTTCTGCGCTTCTTGTGCGCTCATGTACAAAGAATTCTCCAGTTGAATTTGCAGGCGCAAGGTGTCCGAAATCAAACGGGACAAAAGTTTTTCCGAAGAAGGCTGTCCTTCCAAGTCTTCCTTAAGCGCCTCTGCTTGAAGACGAAGGGACGTCAGCGAGGTTTTCACATCATGATTGAAGGACGCAAAAAAAGTCTTCAAACCTTCCAAATGACGTTTTTCTCGGTACAGAAGATAAACAGAAGTAAATCCACCGACTAAAAGAAGTGCCAACCAGGCCAGACCTTCCCAAAAGAACATGCGCCTCTGGCCAATCCAGTGGGAGGTTTCATCGGGAAGCAAGCTCTGCAACAAATCCACATGGCGAAGCCCCACCTGCATCCACCAAAGAGCGAACACAGAGGTAAATCCAAGCCACAAAAGGATGAGATAAAACTTTTTATCTCTCAGCAGAGAAAGATTCATCCAAAGACCTTCTTTGCTGCATTTGAGAATTTCTCCAAAGCGGAATCTATAATTTCATCCGTATGAGCCAGAGACAAAAATCCCACCTCATATCCACTGGGCGCCAAGTACACCCCTTCATTCAAGCACTCAGAGAAAAACTTTTTAAAGTTTTCACCATGTTGAGTGGGAATCTGGTCAACCCGACGAATGGGCTTGTCACTTTTTGGATGAATCCAAAACAAAGAGCCTTGGCTAGAAACCTGCATTGGAACTTGATGAGCTTGAAAAATCTCATTTAACCTTGAGGTCATTCGTTCCGTGCGTTCTTTGAGAAATTTGTGGCCTTGCACCTCTTTCATTTTTTTCAATGTGGTGAGGCCCGCCACCATTCCCACAGGGTTCGCACTCAAAGTTCCCGCTTGATAAACCCGTCCTGCCGGAGCCACCAAATTCATAAGATCTTCTCGACCGCCGTAGCAGCCCACAGGGAATCCCCCACCAATCACTTTTCCATAAGTCACTAAATCTGGTTTGATATCCAACAGCTCCGCCATTCCGCCAAAAGCCATTCGAAATCCTGAAATGACTTCATCAAAAATGACAAGAATCCCTCTTTGCTTGGCTTCGTTCACCACGAAATCAATAAATTCTTTTCGCTGAGCCAAAAGTCCAAAGTTTGCCGGAAGAGGTTCCAAAATCACTGCTGCGATCTGGTCTTTGTGATCATTAAGAGTTTTTAAGTAAGCCTCTTCATCATCCAAAGCGGTTACTAAAGTTTGATGAGCGGTTTGCTCAGACACTCCCGCACTGTCAGAAGAAGCCTCGCCCGCCAAACCAGACCCGGCTTTTACAAGCAGTGAGTCCACATGGCCATGGTAGCATCCATCAAATTTTAAAATTTTGTCTCGTCCCGTTGCTGCTCGCGCCACACGAAGAGCACTCATCACCGCTTCGGTTCCGGAAGAAACAAATCGAAGTTTATCTAAAAAGGGAACTTGTTCTTTCATCCACTCGGCAAGTTCCAACGAGTAAGGTTCGCAAGCTCCAAAACTCCAGGCCTTATCAAGAATTTCCAAAACTGATTTTTGAACATCAGGATCACGGTGACCCAAAATATTTGGACCAAAACTTTGGCAAAAATCGATGTATTTCTTCCCTTCAACAGAAGTCAGGTAAGCGCCTTCTGCCGAGGAAAAAAAAATGGGAGTTCCTCCCACGCTTTTAAAGGCACGAACGGGAGAGTGAACGCCCCCCGGTGAAACCTGCTGAGATCTTGCAAATAACTCTTGTGAGTTCATGGAATTCTCCTCTGTATTCTCTTTCAAATGTGAGCCCTAAAAAAACCCATTCCTAGCGTTTAGTAAAGAGAGATTTGTACAATTCGTGGGCCTTGTTTGTGGTCCCCGTTTCCAACAAAACTAGCTTTGCGAAAGACCATTTCGCTTCAGAAAGTCATGGAATTCACCCAAACTGATAAACACTTCTGGGGGATGTTTTAAGACCGATTGTTGACTCAAATGATCGAAGGTTCGACCGGGTCCGCAGGCATGGAAACCTTCGGAAATCTCCGCTGGATAAAGCTCATAGGCCTTCTCAAAAGAACTGGAGCTCATCCAAAAAAAGGCTTTCTTCCCTTTGAGATCCGGGAGGGCGCTGCTTTTTGCGTCCAATTTGTAGTAGGCCAGTTTTTCAATTCCTTCAGGTGCATCTCCACCCTCATGAGTCAGCTTGATCCAAGAAAATCCCTCGGCCACAGGGCCGACCCACTCAATTTCCTGTTCTCCAAAGCCTTCAAAACAGCCATTCACCCAAAAACCCTCGAGGGCCAACTTCTTCCAGGTTTTCAAACCTGAGGTCCAAACCTGCTGCGCCCGATCCAAGCCTTCAAGACCTTCGGCAAACCGAGCCACTAAGACCGCTTTGCCACTGAGCTTTTCAGAACTTAGCGCCAAGGGCTTTCGATCAAACCAAGAATTCTCTGAAGGGTCCCAGGGGAAAACTTCGGATTTTTTGAGGGTCTTAAAGCTGATGTTTGGACGTTCTTTCAGAAGCTCCTTGCGATCAATGGAAATTCCATTTTCGCTTTCGCCCCGTTCAATGTGGTACACACCAAAGGTTTTTGTCAGGTGGGTCACGCCAATTTTTTGATGGCAACCACCCCCGTGGGCTTTCAAGATTTCTCTCTCGATCTCCACATTCATAAAACATTTGGGATCATTGATTTTTGAGAGAATCTCTTTCAGATCCTCACGGTGACTTGCAATTTCAATGGCCAAAGCTCCTTGAGCTGGTGCACTGGGATTGATTTCCAATGGCAAGACCATAAAATGACACTCACTCAAATGCTTGCGAACTTCAGATTTTACAGAATCAAACTCTTCCCGCCCCCCGGTGAGCATGCGATCAAATGCGGCCTTGGCCAGAATCAATCCCGCATTTTCCTTAAACATCTTTCCCAACCGAGAGGGAATGTTTCCTCGAACGGGTACAAAAGAAATTTTCCCTGAAAATTCAGGAAGAAGTTCCGGAAGTTCATTTTCTAAATTAAAAATGCGCCGTGGAGAGCTCGTAAGAATCTTAAGAGTTTCACCTTCTTGCGCCTGTTTCCAAATGTGTTTGGGAACCAGGAAAATGTCTCTTACATCAGCGCGATCCAAAGTCGCAGCGATTTCCGTTCCCTCTCGCTCTTCCACAGGAAGATCTTTCCACGAATGCACCACAAGATCCTGGCGACCTTCTTTCAGATCCAAATAAAAATCTTGAGTGAATACTCCCTTGGATTCCATTTGAGCCAATGGAAGATCTAGATTTTGATCTCCAAAAGAGCTTTTAAAAAAATACTCTATTTCAATTTCAGGATGAGCCGATTGAATGGCTTCGCCCACACGGTAAGCTTGCCACCGCGCCAAATCCGAAGAGCGAGACGCAATTTTTAAGCGCATAGATCATCCCAGCCAAAGGGACGCACTTGAGTGCCATAGAAACGGTTGTTCGCTAGTTCACGAATCAAAAGCTCGGCTTTTGCAACTTTGCCAATCACCGCGGACTTGGATTTTTCCAACTCTTTAAAAACGTCTTTCAAATGGTGAACGGTTTGAGACCCTTCGGGCACAATCAAATCCACATGAGAGGTTTCACGCAGATCTATGATTCGAAGATCTTTGGAAATTTGAAAAGACTCGCGAATTTCATCGGAAGAGATGGGAGCACAAATCACCAAGGCGCCGGAAATCTGGAAGGGACCATTTTGATATTCATAAAATCGCAACTGATCGGAGTGGGCTTCCAGCGTGAGCAGTGCCTTTGCATAGTCGCGGCAATAGACATTGACCTTCGCTTCGGACTTTAAAACCCATGGCAAAACATCTTTGGCCAATTGACCGGAACCAATCAAATGAACCGGCGTGCATTTGTTCAAGTTTCTTCGCACCCAACTTCCGTAGGACTGACTGCCCAGGCCGCTCAAGTGAAGCTGTCGCACTTTTTTCGCATCCGCAAAAAGACTTTGAACCATGTTGCGACTGAGAGGTTCGGACTTCATCCAAGATTCGGTGAAAGTTTTAAATTGGCCAAACACTTCCGTCTCGCCAAGGATGGGCGAATGAAGACCACAAATGATTTCTAGAAGAAAGGAATAGGCCTCTTTGCCACGGTACACATCGGTGTGTTCTGGCGCCTTTCCGGACAGTTCGTTTTGATCCACAAAGGAAAGTGCCAGACTGCGAAGGCAGGTGGCCCAAATGCTCCACCCCTCACCCAACTCCTCAGGAGAAAAGGTCATCGGCTTCTTACGATGAAGGATCACGAACTGGCTGTGCATACATGAAAACTAACAGAAAACGCCCCTGGGTTTGTCACAGAAATGTCATAAGGCGCCACGCACCTAAATTAAGCCCAGATGGCGGTGACAAATTCTTTGGGGTCGAAGGGACGAAGGTCCGAGACCGCCTCGCCCACTCCAATCATCCGTGTGGGAAGCTTTAGCTCTGAGGACAGTCCCACGATGACTCCCCCTTTGGAGGTGCCATCCATTTTGGTCACGACCGCCCCAGTCAATGCGACGGCTTCATTGAACTGCCGCGCCTGCACCAAAGCGTTTTGACCAGAGTTTGCATCCAAGACGATCAAAGTCTCTGAAGGCCCCTCTGGCACCACTTTGGAAATGACTCTTTTCACTTTCTTAAGCTCTTCCATCAGGTTGGCCTGTGTATGAAGACGCCCTGCAGTGTCGATCAAAACCAAATCAAAGCCCTTAGATTTTGCCGTTTGAACCGCATCAAAGGCCACGGCCGCAGGATCGGTCACTCCCGGAGGAGAAAAAATCTCCACCTGGGCTCGATCCGCCCAAACCTTCAGCTGGTTCTGGGCCGCCGCTCGAAAGGTGTCCCCTGCAGCAACCAAAACCTTAAGACCATGTGAAGCCGCCATGTGGGCCAACTTTCCAATGGTGGTTGTTTTGCCCACTCCATTGACTCCAACAATCATCCAAATCTGAAGGCCATTGCCAGGAGTCATCCCTTCGAACAGATCTTTTTGCGAAGAATGAACTCCACTCAACTCTTCCTCTAAAATTCCATGGATCTCTTGTTTGACCCGATCAAACTTTGCCAACTCGCTGAGTGAAAGGTGATCTTCCAATTTTTCAAGAAGCGCCGAAACGGTCTTGGGCCCCAGGTCACTGGTGTACAAAATTTCTTCCAAGCCCTCTTTAACCTCGTCCGCTTCCAAAGCTTTTCCCGAGGAAAACAACCGCTCCACCCGTCCAAAAAATTGATTGCGAGTTTTTGATAGAGCTTGAGAGAAAGAAACTTCTTTTTGGGGAGCCGGCGACGGTGTTTGTGGTTCTGAAATTTTCTCTGAAGTTGAAGGCGCGGCACTCTCCGTAGAAACGGGCGGAGTGTCCGAAGTTTTTTGCAACTCCGCTTCTCGCTTTAAAGCTTCAAGGCGTTGCTGTTCTTCCGGTGAAGGCTCTTCCAGGTTTTTCAACCCAAATCGGGCAAAGTAATAAACCGCAGACAATAAGGCACCCAATCCCAGGGCGCCCCCACCGATCATTATAACCAATTCAATTTCTAATCCGCTCAAGACTTATACAACCTTTTGAGCTTGATCCAAGCTCACGGAGACCATTTTGGAAACACCTTTTTCCTCCATGGTCACACCGTAAAGCACGTTGTTCACCTTCATGGTGTGCTTGTTGTGAGTGACAATGATAATTTGGCTTCGCTTCGCCATTTCTTTGACAAGATCATTAAATCGGAAAACGTTCGCATCATCCAATGGAGCATCCACCTCATCCAGCAAACAGAAAGGAGATGGCTTCACTAGGAAGATCGAAAAGATCAGAGAAACCGCTGTCAGCGCTTTTTCTCCACCGGAAAGAAGACTGACGTTTTGAAGTTTCTTACCCGGAGGTTTAGACACAATGTCGATTCCCATTTCTCCGTTTTCTGGATCTTCAACCAAAATCAATCGCGCCTCTCCACCACCAAACAAAACAGGAAAGACTTTTGTAAAACGCTCATTCACAAGCTCAAAAGTTTCCTTAAATCGTCGGGTGCAAATGCGATTGATTCGATCAATCACTCGGCGAAGCTGTTCTTTGCTTTCAATCAAATCTTTGTACTGCTGGTCCAAGAACTGATGGCGTTCTTGAAGGTCTTCATACTCTTCGATGGAAGACAGGTTCACTTCTCCAATCCGAGAAAGTTTTGACTTCAATTCGCTCACTTCTTTTTCAAGTTCAGAAAGGTCCCCGTCAAAAGAAGTGTACTGAGAAGCCACATCAGAAAGAACCAACATGTAGCGCTCATGGATTTGATCCACAATGTACTGCTCTTTCATTCGGAGCTGTTCCAGCTTCAGTTGCAACTCGTTGGTCTTCATTTGATTTTGAGACCGTGTGCGGTTTTGCTCGTTCACTTCGGTTTCGATCTGTCGAAGTTCCGCCGCTTTCTTTTCGTATTCGTTGCGTTTCTCAGAAACCAGTTGCTTCAAGTCTGTTAAATTTTGAATGGCCACTTCCAAGTCGCGCTTTCTCTGCTCGATCAAAACTTGGTGAGTGCTCAAAGTTTCGGTGCTTGCTTGAGACTCTTGGGACATTTTTGAAACTTGCTCACCCACTTCTGAAAGAGAGTGAGAAATCATGTCCACTTTGGATTGCAAGTTTTCAACCTCTTTGGACTTTGATGTGAAGTCCATTTGAAGTTGAGTCACCCGCTTTTGAAGATCCGCCACACCGGCTTTGCTTTCTTGGAATTCTTTTTCCAAGTCGGCCACTACCGATTCCAAAACCAAGCGTTGCTCTCTCATTTCGGTCAAGCGCTCTTGGACTTCGGCCAAATCCTGCTCAAGTCTTGCGAGAGTGGCTTCTTCTTTGTTCAACTCATTTTGATGACGTTCCACAGCCACTTGAGAGTTTTTGAATTCCACTTCGGAACGTTCATAATCTTTTTTAAGCTCGGCAATCTGAACTTCTTTTTCGACCTGGCGTTTTTTAGACAGTTCCAGCTCTTCAGAAACTTGAGTCAAACGGTCTTCCAGTTTTTTCAAAGACAACTGCGCCAAGGATAGCTTTCCAGACATTTCTTCCCGTTTTTGAGAAAGATCTTTGATCTCTCTTCGACGTTTCAAAAGTCCAGATTCAGCACCTTCAGAAGAACCACCGGTCAAAACTCCATCGTGAGACAAACAGTCTCCATCCAAAGTCACAAAGGTTCGATTGGGGTACTGAGCCCGCAAGCTCAATGCATTGCGAATGGAATCCACCACCACAACATCTTCAAAAAACTGAGCGATCACCTTTTGCTGCTTTTCAGGAATTTTCACAACATCTTTAAGAGGAGCAATCACTCCAGGGATCTGGTTCCATGTCACTTGCTCTACAGTTTGCATTCCCGACCAGTCGCTGGCCACAAAGCTAGATCGTCCATGATGACCTTCTTTCAAAAAGTCCACCGCGCCCAAAGCTTTGTCCGAAGAATCTGCCACCAACAATTGAAGCTTTTGCCCAAGAGCCGCTTCCATGGCCAATTCGTACTTTTCAGGAACTTCCACAAGTTCTGCAACGGGCTTCATTGAAGGCGCATCACTGGGATGATCCATTTGGCTGCGCTGCCAAAGCATGACTTGTTTTACACCCTCTTCAAAACCTTCGAAGTTGGCTTGCAAGTTTTCAAGTCCATAAAGTCGAGAAGCCACTTCATTCAATTGGTCTTTAAAAGTAGAGACCTCTTCCAATTTTTCATCTCTTTGCTTCTTGAGCAAATCCACGTTTTCTTGAAAGTTCTCAACATCCTTCATGATGTCCAATTGAAGCTGACGCTCTTTTTCCAAATCTTTAAACAGTTCGTTTCGGCGGGTTTCCAATTGGGTCTTTTGCTCAGAAAGCTCAACACCAATCTGACGAATCTGATCCAAGCGCTCGCTTTGTTCAGATAATTTGTCATCCAAACCTTGTTGTCTGGCTTCCAAGTGAGTTTCACTTTGAGAAACGGTAAACATCTCGCGGCGTTTTTCGATCAGTTCTTCGTCCACGGCGTGAATGCGAGTTTGAATGGATTCGTATTTCGCCGACTCTTCTTTGTATTGAGTTCCTAGGTTTTCAGAATCCACCTTTGCGGTTTCCAAAGCCTCGTTCAACTCACCGATTTCTTTTTCTAAAATTTGTTTTCTGGCCTGGGACTGCTCAAGAATGGACCCGGTCATTTCACGATTTCTTCGTGCTTGCTCCATTTCAAACTGAAGTTCACGGATTTCATATTCCAATTTTTGAACTTTTTCTTGTGACTCGCCCTGCTCCACTTGGAAGCTTTCGGTCTCTTTTTCCATTTCCGTAATTTTTAAGCGAAGCTCTTCCACCAAAGTTTCTTTTTGTGAAATTTCAGATCCGAACTGTCCTTCACTCTCCCTGAGAGTTTCCAATTCTTTTCCAAGCGTTTCCGTCTCTTCATGAATTTTCATGTAGTTTTTAGAAGAGACGATCATGTCTTTTTCTTGCAAGTCCCGCTTGATGTTGCGGTAACGCTCGGCTCTTTGTGCCTGTCTTTCCAAGCTTCCCAATTGACGTTTTTGCTCGGTCAAAATGTCTTGCAACCGCACCAAGTTTTGATCGGTGCTTTGAAGCTTTCTTTGAGACTCGCGCTTTCTCACTTTAAATTTTGTGATTCCCGCAGCCTCTTCAATCAAAGTTCGGCGGTCTTCCGGTTTGGCCGTTATGATCTTTCCGATGGCACCTTGCTCGATGATCGAAAAACCTTTGGATCCCGCACCGGTGTCCATAAAGATTTCCTGGATGTCTCTGAGGCGCGCAGGCTCTTTGTTGATTAGGTATTCGGAGTCGCCCGATTTGTGAAGACGACGAGTTACCATCACTTCTGAAAACTTGGAGTACTTCACAGGGAAAGGTCCACCATCATTTTCAAGAGTCAATGACACTTCAGCCATACCCAGGGGCGCATAGCCGTCCGCTCCCGCAAAAATCACATCGGACATAGAAGATCCACGAAGGTGCTTCGCGGACATTTCACCCATCACCCAAACCAATGCATCCACGATGTTGGATTTCCCACAACCGTTGGGACCCACAATTCCAGTGATCCCTTGGTCAAAATGAATGACCGTGCGGTCTTTGAATGACTTAAAACCTATCAATTCGAGCTTTTTGATTCTCAATGTGTGCCTTCCCTTTTCCCTTGGCGCCGTTCAGCTTAGTTGGCATTCGCCTTAATTGCCGCCTGAGCACTGGCCAGACGGGCAATTGGAACACGAAAAGGAGAACAACTGACGTAATCCAATCCTGCGCGGTTAAAGAACTCAACGCTGGAAGGATCTCCCCCATGCTCTCCACAGACCCCCATTTTCATACCTGGACGGGTCTTTCGTCCTAATTCAACCGCCATTTCCACCAATTTGCCAACTCCTTTTTGATCAATCGTGGCAAAGGGGTCGGCCTCAAAGAGACCTTCGTTCACATAGGTGGCCAAAAATCTTCCAGAATCATCTCGAGAAAGGCCTAAAGTGGTTTGAGTCAAATCGTTGGTTCCGAAGCTGAAAAAATCAGCATGCTGAGCCACTTGATCCGCAGTCAGCGCCGCTCTTGGAAGTTCGATCATGGTGCCTACCATGTAATCAAATTTGATGCCGCGAGACTCTTGAACCACGCGCACTTCCTCTTCGACCAAGCCACGAAGAATTTGAAGCTCTTCCGCAACTCCCACCAAAGGAATCATGATCTCAGGGAAGATTTCGACCTTCTCGGAAACACAATCACAAGCGGCTTCGGCAACGGCTTTGGCCTGCATCTTATAAATTTCAGGATAAGTGATGGCCAATCGGCATCCACGGTGACCCAACATGGGGTTGAACTCTTTCAAAGCGCGCACTTTGTTGCTGAGTTTTTCTTCGGAAACATTCAGTCTCAATGCCAACTCTTTCACGTCTTGCTCGGTGTGAGGCAAAAACTCATGAAGAGGAGGATCCAACAAACGAATGGTCACGGGAAGCCCAGCCATGGCTTTAAAAATTCCAGCGAAGTCTTCCCGCTGCATGGGAAGCAATTGATCCAAAGCCGCCTCGCGCTCTTCTTGAGTGTCCGCCATAATCATGCGGCGAACCACATCAATGCGATCGGCTCCAAAAAACATATGCTCGGTTCGACAAAGTCCAATGCCCTCGGCGCCAAAATTTCGCGCCACTTCGGAATCGTGTGGAGTGTCAGAGTTTGCGCGCACCTTCATACGACGATGAGTGTCTGCAATTTTCATGATGCGTTGAAAGTAATCGTCCATTTTGGGCTCAATGGTTTTTACCTCACCCAAGAACACTTCTCCGGTGGAACCGTCCAAAGTGATGATCTCTCCTTCGCGAATCACATATCCTTTGATGCGAAGTTCTTTTTTCGCTTCGCTGATGTCTGCATCTCCGCAACCGGCCACACAACACTTGCCCATTCCTCGCGCAACAACCGCCGCGTGGGAGGTCATACCACCTCGAGTGGTCAAAATCCCTTGGGCTTTGACCATTCCTTCGATGTCTTCCGGAGAGGTTTCAACCCGCACCAAAATGACCTTCTTGCCAGCCTCTGCCCATTGAACGGCATCTTCTGAAGAAAAGACCACGGCCCCCGAAGCGCCTCCAGGAGAGGCGGGCAAACCCTTTGCGAGCAAGGTTTTTTCCGCGGACGCATCCAAAGTGGGATGAAGCAATTGATCCAAACTTTGAGGAGAAATTCGAAGAAGGGCTTCTTCTTCGGAAATCATTTTTTCATCGATCATTTCGCAAGCAATGCGAAGAGCAGCTTTTGCTGTTCGTTTTCCGTTTCGAGTTTGAAGCATCCACAACTTGTGGTCCTCAATGGTGAACTCGATGTCCTGCATGTCACGGTAATGATCTTCCAATTTTTTATAAACTTCCACCAAGTCTTGGTAAGCCGCGGGCATGGCCTCTTCCAAAGAAACCAAGTTGGTTCCTTGGGCCGCTTCTTTGGTGATGGGGTTTGGCGTACGAATGCCCGCAACCACGTCTTCCCCTTGGGCATTGATCAAATACTCACCAAAGAAAAGTTTTTCTCCGGTGGAGGGGTTTCGAGTGAAAGCCACTCCCGTGGCACAACGATCTCCCATGTTTCCAAAAACCATACTTTGAACATTCACTGCGGTTCCCCAGTTGGAGGGATAGCCGTGAAGATTTCTGTAGGTGATCGCACGGGCGGAGTTCCAGCTTTTAAAAACCGCAGAAATGGCTCCCCACAGTTGCTCCATGGGATCCAACGGAAAGGTTTTTCCGGTGTTCTGAAGAATCTGGCGTTTGTATTTGTCCACCAGAGCCTTCAAATCTTCGGTTTGAAGTTCTTGATCGGTTTTGTAACCCTTTTCGTCTTTCAGATCTTCAAGCACCACTTCCAAAAGAGAGGTGTTCATTCCCATCACTACGTTGGAATACATGGTGAGGAAGCGGCGGTAAGAGTCCCAAGCAAAACGTGGATTGTCTGAGGCCTTGGCCAAACCTTCCACGGTTTTGTCGTTCAATCCCAAGTTTAAAATGGTGTCCATCATTCCCGGCATGCTCACTCGAGCGCCCGATCGCACACTGACCAAAAGGGGATTGCTTTCGTCGCCAAATTTTTTACCTAGAAGAGCTTCCACTTTTGAAAGTGCCGAAAGCACATCCGCTTTCAACTCTTCTGGAAGTTGACTGTTGTTTTCGTAAAAGGCCTGACACACCTCTGTGGAAATGGTGAATCCCGGAGGCACCGGAAGCCCCAGAGCCGTCATTTCGGCCAGGTTTGCACCTTTTCCGCCCAGGATGTTTTTCATTGAGGCATTGCCTTCTGTTTGGTCTTTCGAAAAGAAATAAACCGATTTTTGAGGCAGTTGATATTTTTGGGTCTCAGTTTTTGAAGTCATTGTTTGCTCCATGATTAAAACTCCCTGAGTTTGTGATCCACGTAAGTTTTCAATTGATCCAAAGAAACACGATCTTGAGTCATGGCATCGCGGTGCCGAACAGTGACCTTTTGATCTTCAAGAGAATCAAAGTCGATAGTCACACACAGTGGAGTTCCAATTTCATCCTGCCGGCGATAACGCTTTCCGATGGAACCGGATTCGTCGTAGTCCACTTCATAGTCTTCCGCAAAGTCTGCATATATTTTTTGCGACAAGCTTTGCAGCTCTTCTTTTTTACTCAATGGAAGAAAGGCCACCTTGATAGGAGCCAATTGAGGCTTCAGTCCAAGAACCACACGCTTGTCTTTGTCTTCACCCTCTTCACGATAAGCATCGCACAAAATTGCCAAGGCCAAGCGGTCACAACCCACAGCGGTCTCAATCACATAGGGCAAATACTTTTCTTTGTTGGCTTCGTCGAAGTATTCCAACTTCTTACCGGAAAATTTTTGATGTTGGCTCAAGTCAAAGTCGCCGCGGTTGTGAATGCCTTCAAGCTCGCTCCAACCGAATGGAAATTCATACTCCACATCAAATGCGGCTTTTGCGTAGTGAGCCAGTTCGTTGCCCACGTGTTCATGAAAGCGAAGTTTGTCTTGATTGAAGCCCAAAGTTTTATAGAAATTCCAACGGGTTTCCTTCCATGTGTTGAACCACTCCTCATCCGTTCCGGGTTTTACAAAGTATTGCATTTCCATTTGCTCAAACTCACGGGTTCTAAAAATAAAGTTTCCGGGAGTGATTTCGTTTCGAAAGGACTTTCCAATTTGCGCAATTCCAAAGGGAATTTTTTTGCGCATGGAGCTGGCCACATTTTCAAAGTTTACATAAATGCCTTGAGCGGTTTCCGGTCGCAAATAAACCGTGTTTCCTTCGTCGGCAACCGGACCCATGTGAGTCTTGAACATCAAGTTGAACTCTCGAGCTTCGGTGGTTTCCAAAGATCCACAACGGGGGCACTGAGTCTTGCCGTCTTTCTTTTGGGCATGGTCTTCACGGAATCGGTTTTTACAGGCTTTGCAATCCACCAAGGGATCGGAAAAACCATCCACGTGTCCACTGGCCTTCCAGACTTGTGGGTGCATCAAAATTGCCGCATCCAAGCCTACAATTTCTGGTCGTCGGGTCATGGCTTTCCACCACGTCATTTTCACATTGAGTTTAAACTGAGCACCTAAAGGTCCGTAGTCCCAACAGGAGTTGAGACCTCCGTAAATTTCACTGCTTTGAAAAACAAAGCCCCTTCTTTTTGCCAAAGAAACCAAGGTGGATAAATCTTTTAAGGGCTGAGTCGACATGCGTGACCTCTCGTTGAAAAATGGGTGCACACATCAGGTATCTAACCCTGCGTTTGAAGTCAATTTTTGGTGGATTTTAGAGTGGAATTTAAGGCTTCGTATGCGGCCTCAAGGAAAGCACTTGACTGGTTGTTTGCTTGTTTTTTTTGCTCTTCATAGGCGGATTGAACCGCCGCCAAAGATGAACCTGCGGGAAGCCCCAAAGACTCGTAGGCTTCAAAACTGTGACCATTGAAATTGAAGTGCACTTGAAGGGAGCGTTCGCCGGCTTTTTTTTCGAAGGGAAGGATCTGCCCCGAGCTGTCGTGGTCCAAGGCGGCGGGCGACTGAGCTTTTGAGGACCGATCAAAGCGCAGTTGGAGCCCTCTTCTTTGCTTGGGCTTCCATAAAAGGAACGCCAACCCAAAGAGGAGCAAGATCCCTTGGGCCCAGAGGAAATTGTGCAAATTCAACTCAAAAGGCATAGAGCTCCATTATCTAGTGCTCCTCGTCATGGATCAACCTAGCCCCGACCCTTTAACCTGTGGTAGAGGGATTCCCCTATGACAAATCCATTTTTGCAACAAGCACCCGTCGCTGGAATTCAAAAAATCATTGCCGTTGGATCTGGAAAAGGAGGCGTGGGAAAAAGTACAGTTTCCGTGAACCTCGCCCTGGCTCTGAAAAAACAGGGGTTGAAAGTCGGCCTTTTAGATGCGGACATCTACGGCCCCAGTCTTCCCCGACTGATGGGAGCCTTGAACCAAAAGGTTGAAATTTCTGAAGACGGCAAAATGATTCCGGTGAAGCGCTTGGGACTTTCGCTGATGAGCATTGGATTTATCGTGGACGAGGCCCAGGCGGTCGTATGGAGAGGGCCCATGCTGTTTAAGGCAATGGATCAATTCTTTCGAGACACCGCGTGGGGCGAGCTGGATGTGCTTGTGGTGGACCTGCCTCCGGGAACGGGGGATGTGGCTCTCACGTTGGCTCAGAAGGTTCCAGTCTCTGGAGCTGTGGTGGTGAGCACTCCGCAAAACTTGGCTTTGGCCGATGCGAAAAAAGCGTTTGATATGTTCGACAAGGTCAACGTTCCTATTCTAGGAGCCATTGAAAACATGGCTTACTTGGAAAAAGACGGAGAGAAAATTCAGCTTTTCCCTCGCGGAGAACTCAATGCCTATTTGGATGTGAAGAAAATCCGAAAACTGGGCGAAATTCCTTTTGATCCTGCTGTGGGTTTGGCCTCTGAAGCGGGCATTCCCTATGTGGAATCTCAAGATGGAGCGGCAAATTCCTCTTTTGAATCCATCGCTAAGACCATCAAATCCGAACTTTCGATTTAGGTGCCAGGTACCAAAATCTGCAATCGGCGCGTCATTGCGGGCGGGTGGAGTTTTTTTGAGACAGCTGCGGTTTCTCAATGTGACCCAGAGCGGGCAAAATTCTTGGACATCATAACGCGATGCGATATTCTTGAGGTAGAACATGAACGCTTGAAAGGGGGTTCCCATGTTCAAAGTACCCAAGGAACGGCGACTTGATCCACCACCGAAGTAGGGTGAGGACTCGAAGTCAGACCGCATCTCTCTATATCTCGCTCACGCGAGAGTTCAGTTAGGGTGAGTTTTTCTTTGAAAAAGGCAAACCTTTGGAAACAGGGGGACGCAAAGCCAACGGGGCCAACTTTTTTGGAGGTTTTTAGGCCGGCCGGGTTGCCAAGGAAATTAAACGGCATCAAAGAGGAAACATCACTCGCCAAGACCAGGCTCTGACCCCGCCTGGTCTTGTTTTTTTAATCGGGGATGACCAGGGTGCGGCCGGCTTGAACGCGGCGGCGAGTAGAAATGTCGTTGGCGTTGGCCAAATCCGACAGGGAAACTGAGTAACGATTCGCAATTCCGAGCAAAGTCTCTCCGCGACGCACACGATGGTAATTGCTCTTATGAGAAGCTGTGGCAATTCCTCGCCCATTCACTTTTAACTTCTGCCCCACAAAAATCACCGAGCGCTTCATTCCATTCCACTTTTTAATATCACTGACAGAAACTCCGTAGCGATCTGCAATGGATGTTAAATTGTCCCCTCTTTGAACTTCATGAACCGTCGAACCACTTCCCGCAGATCCACGAAGCGCCAACTTTTGCCCCACATAAAGAAGAGATCGTCCCAAGTCATTCCAACGTTTTAAATCACTGACAGAAACTCCATTGCGAGCGGCGATCACAGACAAATTTTCACCCCGTTGAACCACATGAAAACTTCTTCCGGACGCATGAACCGATCCAGAAGTTCCACGCACGCGAATCCGTTGACCCACTTTGATCACGGAACGGCGAGACAGATTGTTCAAACGAAGCAAATGGGCCACAGAAGTTCCATAGCGACGAGCAATGGTGCTTAAGTTTTCTCCGCGACGAACCACATGCACAGTGGCGCCTCTACTGACCGATGAGCCCACACGACTGACTTTTGAACGTCGGTTGCTGGTTTTTGCATAAAGAGCGGCCCCACCAGGATCAGGAACTTTCAATCGACGGCCAATTCGCAACAAGGATCTATTGGACAACCCGTTCAATCTTCGAAGTTTTGAAACTGTGGTGCGGTAACGGCGGGCAATGCGAGAAAGGTTATCCCCTCTTCGAATGCGGTAATAAAAATACTCGTTGTACACCACGCGATCCGGTTTGGAAGACACACTCAATGGAACCGCTGCTAAAGCATCGTTCGCACGTCCCACAGGAATGCGAATCACAGTCTCTTTTCCTCGAGAGATGGGCACATAATCTCCGCGGAATTTTGGATTGAGAAGGCGCATCTCCTCCACATCCACCCCTAAGTTTTGAGACAATCGGCTCAAGCTGATGGGATGTCTCAAAGCCACAGTGTCGTATGAAAGTGGATCTTGATATTCCACTTCAGAAAAACCGTACTTGTGGGGATTGCTCGCAATCATTGCCGCAGCAATAAATTTGGGAACGTAATTTTTAGTTTCTCGCGCAAAAGATCTGCGCTTTTTATGAAGCTCCCAAAAATCTCTGGTGTAATACCTGCGAATGGCTCTTTGAACCCGGTTTTCTCCCGCATTGTAACCCGCCAAAGCCAAGTGCCAGTGACCGAAGATTCCATAGAGCGCTTTAAAATATTCGGCAGCGGCTTTTGTCGACAAAACCGGATCTCGTCTTTCATCGATCAATCCATCAATGCGAAGTCCATATCTTTTTCCCGTTCCACGGATGAACTGCCAATATCCCACTGCATTTGCATGGGAATGCGCCACAGGACTGAATCCGGATTCAATCAATGCCACATAAACCAATTCTTCAGGAAGACCATTTTCACGCAAAGTGTTTTTCATCATGGGAAGATAGCGAGAGGAACGCCCCAAGTATCGAACCATGTGTTTGCGACCTTTTCCGGTGAAATACTTCACCCACATGTCCACATACTTGTTTTGATCCATGGGGATTTCGCCGTACTGACTTTTGTAAGGTTGCTCTACGTTGAGTTCAACCGTTTCAGAGGAGCTTTCTTTTTCTGTGATTTCTGCACCCGGAAGTTTGGTGACAGAAATTTCTCCATCCGCGCTCACATGAGTTCGAACAGCAACATTGCTTTCAGAATCATTGGAAGAATTTCGAGGTTTAAGTGCGCAAGCCCCAAGAAAAAGACTGGCAAATACAACAAGTGCGAGAGGTCGCTGTCGGCTCATGAAACCTCCTTGGTTCGATGTGGCCCTGAATGATCAGTTTAACTTGACCGGGAAAGTCCTCGCAACCCTTTCAGGATCCTTTCGAAGAAATCTGCCATATGGGAGAGGTCAGGTCCAACTGACCTTTGTCTAGAAGTTCATAGATTAAAATATTTCTGAGGATCGCTTTGACGTACAGACTGGTCTCGGCCCATGGCAACTCATCCACCCAAAGTTCCGTTTCTGTCAGAGGAATTTTCGCACCGCTCAACCATCGGCTCAAACGTGTGGGCCCTGCGTTGTAAGCCGCCAAAGCAAACGGGAGCTTTCCATCAAAGCGGTTGAGCATTTTTTCCAAGTACCGAGAGCCCAGTTCAATGTTCCTGCTCGCCTGAAAAAGGTCATTGGGAAGGTCCAAAGGACCGCGTCCCACTTCCATGGCCACCTCATTCGCGGTGGCAGGCAGAAGTTGCATCAGTCCAAGGGCGTTCGAAGGGCTGACCGCCCTAGGGTTGAAGGCACTTTCCTGTCGAATCAAAGATCGAAGCCAGGTGTCATTCACTCCCGTTTTCTTTTGAGCGGCCAACAGGTCTTTCTTAAAGTTTTTGGGAAAGATCCATTCCAGCAATTCTTTTTGGTAAGCGTAGCTGGGGCTCATCTCCCAAGCTTTGTTCATCAAACGAATGGCTTTCACATAACCGCGAGCTTCCGAGTAAAGCTTGGAGTAAACCAAATGTTCTTCCGCGGTTTGAGGAGCCGGTAAATAACTCAATTCTTTTTGCGCCTCTTCCAGCCATCCCCCTTTTAATAGGACAGCAAAACGCTCCCAGGCCTGAAGCTCTTCAGGAAAAAGGCGAAGACGAATTTGAATGGGCTTCATCGGCCCTTTTGAAGGATTCAACTGAATGATCCCATTGTTCTTTTCCGCCAGCGCCTGCATTCCATAAAGAGTCATGGGATATTTAGAAAGCAACAGATCTTGAAATTCTTGAGAGCGCTTCATCTCTAAATTTTTCAAAGACCGCCACGCCCAATAGAGAGATCGATATTCAAAATCTTGGCTATTTTCTGAGGACAGAAGTTTTTCGAAGGTTGCCGCTGCATTGGAGAATTTGTCAGACCGAAAATAAATCAACCCCAATTCAAAAAGGGATTCTTGATAATAACTTTCGCCGGTGAACTTCTCTGTCAGCACTCGATAATTTTTAATTGCAAGACTCAACTCTTTTGACGATCGTGCGGATTGAGCCGCCAGCAAGTAGGCGCGACCCGCACGTTCCTCATTGTCCAACTTGTCCGCTGAGGCTTCTGCCAAATCATAGGCCGCGCGGTACTTTCCTCTTCGAAAAGCAAGTCTTCCCCAATTGAGCAGACGATCCCCGGGCGCTTTTTTAAGGGCTTTCAGTGTCCGCTCTTTGATCTGTTCCCATTTTTGATCATCGCCCGTCGCCACACCCATAAACAAACTGGAAACCTGATTCTCAACATCTTCTGCGTAATATCCGCCCGGAAACTGGTTGAGTAACGCCACTCCATCGGAAATCGCTGACAAAAAATCTTTTGAAGAAATCGCCGCATTCATTCGCTGATAAATCTTCTTTTCTTCATCGGTTGCGGATGGACCTTGATTAAATCCAATTCCAATCGGAGCGGGAACACCGGCTTGAGACTCCGGCTTTAACGCTGTCAAAATAGAGTCCATGCGGTTCTGCAACTCTTTGGACGGCTTAATCTTTAAGCTCTTCTCAAAAAAATCTTTTGCCGCCAGAAGATCTTGATTCACAAATGAAATCTCTCCGGCCACCGCATACAAATCCGCACGTTGCTCGGGATCCATCCACTCTTGGTAAGTGAGCGCTTCACTGATAAACTCCCAGGCTTTTTGTCTTTGCGATTTTGCCTGTAAGCGTGCTCGAAGAACCAAGCCCTGACTGAAAGACTTTCGAAGTTCATTCACCGAGGGCCCCACCAACAACCACTCGGGATTTTTCCTGAACACACTGAGGATTCGATTGAGATCTCCCAATTGAGGCTCATCCATCAACGCGCAATTCAACTCCATCAAAGCGGACCAGTGTCGCAAGGTTTTGGCTTTTGATGAGACCACTCGGACCCATTTCAAACACTCTGATTTTTTTCCCTTTAAATATGCCCGCTTTGCCAACGCCATTTGACGAGGAAGGCCGGACGCGGGCAAGGCCTCCCCTTGGTTCAAATCCACCGTTTGAAAGGACTTCTTTGTAGAAATTGAAATGGAGCGCGGAAGGGCTGCTTGAGAAGGATTTGCCAACATTAGACCCATGAAAATCAGACCACATTTTGAAAGACTTGATTTCCATTTTACTTGAGTCAATCACTCCTCCTCGACCTTTTGAATGGCTGCATTCATCAAACTTTCAAACTTCTTCTGGAGCTTCAAGAGATTTTCAGGACTGGCTTTGGTTTTTGCAATTTCTTCTGGGGCAAACGCCAAGCCTTCCACCTCTTGCACCAAGTTTTTCAAATCTTCTCCATGCTCTCTTCGCAAACTTGGAGGAGCCATTTTTAACAAGCTGTTCAAATCGGTGGAGCCTCCGGTTGAACTCACCACCAATCCTACAATTTTATAAATCCCGTTGCTCATCTCTGTTCCAAATTCACGCCACTTGTGAGCCTTAGAAAGTTTGCTCAATTTTTTGAGACGCATTTTTAAAACCTGTCTCAAAGTTTCTTTGCGCTTGGTTTTTCCAAGTCCCACCCAGGCGTGACCTAAAACTGATAAAAATGAAAAGGCAAAAAGCGACCACCACGCCGGTAAGGGCAGTGCAAAACTGGCGGCGTCTGCCGTCGAGGGCGTTGGATAAATGGACCATTCCTCTTGAGCCTTAGACTTGTTGTCCGTCGGCGTTTTCAAATCGGTTCCTTGAGCCACATCTGTTCGTGTCCCCGGCCCCACATCCAAAAGAAGCTTTTCTGTTTGAATCTTTTCAAAGGATTTTTTGTCCGGGTTAAAAACACTAAAAGAAATGGAGGGGATCTCTACTTTTCCCTCTTCTCGAGGAATCAATAATATTTCAAACTCTTTGTAGCTGGTCCCGTTGCGATTGAACTTGGAATCAAACTTTTGATCATAAAGCTCCACAGCCTTTGGAAGATCAAAGGCCGGAAGGTCGATCAATTTTGCATTTCCTCGACCGGAAATTCGCACTTTCCATGTGACCGGCTGATGGGCAGGCACTTTGTTTTGATCCAAACTGGCCGAAACCTGAAAAGATCCCACCGCTCCAGTAAAATCAGAAGGCCGATTCTCTTTGGGCACATCCAACACTTTCAATGATAAAGGAGGACTGGCTTTGGTGAACTGATAAGGTCTGCCAAATCCCATATTCCCTGGAGTGATCACTGTGCATTTTGCTTTGTAAGGATCAATGCTCGCAGAACCGGCTTTGATGGGAAACAAAGCGTAGGACACCAAAAGCGCCCGTTGATATGGGATTCCATTCAACACCACCTGCTCAAAATTCAAACGGGTGGCCATTTCGATTTCTTCTTTCCAAAAACCTCTGAGCGTGGGGTATTTCAAAGTGTCGATGTCTGTGATGGTTCCTCGAGTGTACAAGTACCAATTCGCTGTCACTTGCTCTCCCACATAGGCTTCTTTTTTGTCTGCCTCTGCACGCAGAAAAAAGGCTTCCTTGGGATTGATGGGTGTATCGTCAAAGAGCGGATCCGAAGGTTGAGGTGCACCTCCCCCAAATCGACGTTGAAGCAATTGATTGAACATCTGCTGCTCCAACTGATCCATTTGACTGAAAATATCATTTTGCGAACGCTGCCTTCTTTGAGAACCCCTAGAGGAGGGCTGATCCACCACAGAAATTTCAATGGGATCTGTTTTGTAAGCAGAGCCGTCTACGACCACGGTAATTGCAGGGATCACGGCCTTTCCCAATTTGTTTGCGGCCAACAAATAGTTGTAGGTCTTCGAGTGGGAAACCATCATGGTGCCCCCACTGAACACACTTTGCATTTGAGTTGATGGTCCCCATTGATTGACGATTTCTAAATTTTGCAAACGGTCCGAGCTCAAATCCGGTGAATCCGTTTGCACAGAACCCTCCGAAGAAATGGTCACCTGCAAGGTGAACGAATCACCAAGCCCCACTTCGGTTCGATCTGTTGAAGCGATCACTTGAATCTCCGCACCCCATGCTCCCAGAGACAAAGTGAAAAGAGTGACTGCGATCATCCAACGAAGTGTGCTCATGTGGCTACCAATCCTTTCCCGCAGGTCGTTCTTTCGGACCTTTTTCATATTCTTTGGCTCGGATGCCTTGCTCTTGGGATTTTAACTCGTCCAAAATTTTCTTCACGTCTGAGGCTGTCAATTCTTCGCTCTTAAACTTTTTCGGCTGAGGCTTCTTTTGCTTTTGGTCCTGACCTTTGGAATCTTGAGGCTTTTGCTTGTCTTTGTCGCCGTTTCCTTCACCTTCGCCCTCTTTGTTATCTTTATTTTGAGAGTTCTGGTCTTTTTGATCGGAGGACCCTTTTCCACCTTGCTGACTTTGCTCCATGGTCAGTAGCTCGATGTTGATTTTTACCTCTTTGGAGTCGGGATGAATTTTTAAAGCCTCTTGATAGACCTTTAAAGCTTCATCCACTTTTTTGTCTTGTCCCAGTGCAACAGCTTCATCAAATAGCGAAACAAAAAGTTCCTCGTTGTTTTTGGCCAGACCTCGAACTCCATGGAAGGCCTTGGCCGCCTTTTCAAACTCCCCCAAAGCGTACAAAGAAATTCCTAAGTTTAAATGGAGTTTTGGATTGAGCGGATCAGACTCTAAGGCCTTCACCCAAGTTCCCAAGGAGGATTGAAAGTTTTTTGATTCCAGCTGTTTTAAACCTTCTTTGGATAAAAAATAACTTTCTACACTTTCCGCAGAAGCTGAAGATCCAAAGACAACAAGTGGAAGTAGCAAAGATAGAAGCTGATTTTTCATAAGCGAACCTCAAACCTCCCCTTCCACAAAGTTCCTGCCGACCTGCGCTCGCGCAAAATCAAAGACCAGCAAAAGAACAAGACTCCAAAAAACAAAAAGTATTGGAACACTTCGTTGTATTGAACCATCTCCATGTTCTCGAATTCAGATTTTTCAAGCTGGTTCAACTCACTGACCAATCGAGGAATGGCCTGGCCTCCAAAAACCAAGGCTTTAAAAGAGCCTCCCGTCAAATCTGAAATGAGTTTTAAGGATTCCCCTTTGGCTTCGGACAAAATCACTTTGTTTTGATTGTCTTTTTTGTAACCCACCAAATTTCCATAGTTGTCTCTCAAAGGAATGGGGGCCCCTTTTTCGGTTCCCACGAGCAGTGAAAAAATCCGAATGCCATCCTTTTTTAGATTCTCTGCCTGAGCTTTGGCCTCCTTGGAAAAATCCTCTCCGTCGGAAACCAACACCACAGCCTTTGTCACATGGGTTTGCTCGTCGTTTTCAAGACCACCTCGAACCAAAAGACGATGGGCTTGCTCCAAAGCCTTTTGAAAACTGGTTCCTTGAGTGCTGACCGCGTCTGTGGAAAGCGAATCGATATACATATACAATGCGGACTTGTCGGGAGTTAAAGGCGACAAGGTCACTGCACTTCCTGCAAATGCCACCAAACCCACTTTGTCGCCACCCAAAGATTCCAGAAAACGTCTCAATTCTCGTTTGACCAATTCCAAACGGCTGGGTTTCGCATCTTCCGCAAGCATACTGGTAGAGACATCCACAACCAGAGCAATTTCCAAACCTTCACTTTTGACCTTTTGCTGACCTTCTCCAAACTGAGGACGGGCCCAAGCCAAAATTACAAAAGTCAGTGACAAAAATTGAAAGAAAAATTTCCATTTGATGACACCGGGCTTTAAGGACTGAGTGCTCCAAGCCCACGCCTTCTTCGAAAAAACAGAATGGCTTTGTTTTCGAATGCGACGGCGAAGAGCCACGGACAAAATCACAAGAATTGGAATCAAATAGAGCAGATTCAAAATGTCCGGATTGGCGAAACGGTAACTCATGCCGGCACCCTCCGATAGGCGGTCCACTGAATCAATCCACCTAAGAAAAAGAAGACCACTGCCCAACGTAAGAAATCTTGAAACAGCTCTTTGTATTTTGTGTACTGATTGACTTCCACCTTTGATTTTTCCAATCGATCAATGGCATTAAAAACACCTTTGAGATCTTTTGTTGTGGTGGCTCGCCAAAATTTTCCACCGGTTTCATTGGCCATGCGGCTCAATAGCTCTTCATTGACTTTCGAGTGCATGGGTCGGTAACGCTTCACTTTACGACCAAAGGCGTCTTCAAGAACAACCGGAAGTTGAGCCTGACCGTCTTTCCCAATTCCAATGGAGTAGATTTTAATCCCGTAACCTTTGGCAATGTCCAAAGCCGTATCCGGCGCAATGGTTCCGGAGTTGTTCTCTCCATCTGTGAGAAAAATAATGACCCGACTCTTTGCCGTGGAATCTTTCAACCGCGCCACCGCATTGGCAAGAGCCACGCCGATGGCTGTTCCCATTTTGATGTTTCGGGACGTCTGGACCTCTTTTACGCTTTCAAGGAGCAAGGGGTAATCCAAGGTCAACGGAACGCGGGTGTAGCTTTCACCGGAGAACACCACCAAACCGATGCGGTCCGTAGAGCGACCAGAAACAAACTTTTCAATGGTGTCTTTTGCACTCTCCAAGCGATTTACTGGGTGCATGTCTTCAATCAACATACTGTCTGAAATGTCGAAGGCGATCATAATATCAATCCCCTCCACATTCTTTTTAATCTTTGTGGTGGCTTCCTGAGGTCGTGCCATTGCCACCAACAAAAAAGTCAAAGAGATCAAAAACAAAACGGTCGGAATCCAAACGGTTTGCGCCCTTAGGGTAGGTCGCACTTGCTTGAGATAAAAAAAGTGAGGAGCCAAAACTGTGGGGCGCCGTTTTTTCCGAAAGAGCAAAAACCAAATAAAAAATGGCACCAGAATGGGAATTAAAAACAAAAAGAAGGGGCTGGCGAAACTCATGACACCTTCCCTTTGTTTTCGAACTTAGAAATCAATTCCCTGGACTGGTCTAAAATTTCAATCAAACTGGGCAAATCCACTTTTTGAGGTTGCGCACGCATCAAACGAAACTCTTTGATCCAACGTATCCAATTCTTTTCACTGGAAGGTTCTCGTTTGGTAATTTCCTTGCGTAAGGCTCTCAAACTCATATCCATGGTTTGAATCTTTAACATTCGCAAAAAATAAACGCGAAGGGCCTCTTCTGAATCTTCAATGTATTCTTTGATCTCTTCCACATCCATTTGCTTCTTCCAACGGGCCCGTTGAAGAAGACCTCTCAAAGTGGATTCAAACTGCAAAAAGGGCGACTTGCGCGAGTGATATCTTTCCAAAGCGGATTCTAAGGCTTTCTTTTTGCGGTGTCGCCAAAAAGCCAAACTCAAAACCAAAAGGACAAAAGCCCCAGCACCAATTGCCGCGTATATTAAAATCTGAGGAAAATCCAATCCAAAGGGACCAAAGGGCCCAATGGGTTTGGAATCTTTTTGAAGGACGGATTGAACTTCAAAGGAAACTTTCCCGGCATCGATGGTGGTTTCCCCGTCTGAAAATTGAACGAAGGGAAAGTCAAATTTTCCGGCACGGTAAGAGGTCAACTCTGCAACCAGTGTTTTTTCGGTCACTTCTTTTGCATTCAATAAGACCAGGGCGTGGGCCGGTGTTTCCTTGGGCAACACCAGTTGCAAAGGCTCCTGCAGTTTGGCCTCTAAATTTCCTTGGCAGCTCAATCGAAAGACAGAACCTACAGTGAGGTTCTGATTGTCTTCCAACTGACAGTTCCAAAGAATGGCATCACTCATCGCGCCGACCTCATGCGGAAGTATTTCAACAGCGGCATCACGATGTCTTTAGAAGTGTCCACTTCGATCAAATCTACGCGAGACTGAACCAACTTTTGCTTGGTCTCTTTTAAGGAACGCTCATAAACTGCGCGATATTCCTTTTGAAAAATGGCCGAGGACGTGTCCACTGTAAGAATCTGCCCCGTTTCAGGACATTCAAAATCCACAAGTCCCATCTTTGGCATTTTGACCTCAAAAGGATCCACAATCCAAACTGCAACCACGTCGTGTTTTCGACTGAGGCGCGAAAGAGAGTTTTCGAAATTCTGATCTTGAAAATCACTGATTAAAAAAATGTGCGCCTTCTTCTTTAAAACTCCCCGCAAATATTCCAACGAACTTTCAAGAGACGTTTTTTTAGACTGAGGTTCAAAGTAATAAAGATCCCGAAGCAAGCGATGAATCTGACCCTTTCCCTTTTTGGCGGGCACATAGTGTTCGGGTTGATCTGAAAAAAGATACAAACAAACGGCATCTTTATTTTGCGCGGCCGAAAATCCAAGCAGTGCAGACAGGTGGGCGCTGATTTCTCCTTTTAAGTCTTCCGTGCTCCCCGCCTGCTGTGATCCACTCACATCCACCGCAAGAACCACGTTCATTTCCCGTTCTTCATCATACTTTTTGATGTAAGGCTTTCCTGTGCGCGCGGTCACAGTCCAAGAAATGCTACGAACATCATCCCCAGGCACATACTCTCGAAACTCAGAGAAGGTCATCCCTTGGCCCTTAAAGGCCGAATGGTATTCTCCCACAAAAAGGTTGTTCACAACCTTTCGAGTTTTGATCTCGATGAGTTTTACTTTCTTGAGAATGTGCTCTGGAACAGACAATTAGGGCACCTCTACCTGAGCCAAAATATCTTTGATCACTTGATCCGTATCAATTCCTTCGGCTTCTGCTTCATAACTTAAAATCAGCCGGTGGCGAAGAACATTGTATGCAATGGCACGAATGTCTTCCACCGTCACATAACCACGACCCCGAACAAAAGCATGGGCTTTCCCGGCACGAGTCAAACTGATGGTGGCTCGAGGAGATCCTCCCACTTGAAGAAGGCCTTGAAGACTGCTCAATCCAGATTTTTCTGGGGCGCGAGTGGCCATCACCAAATCCACAATGTAGTTTTTAATTTTTTCGTCCACATAAATTTGATCGCAAAGTTTTTTGGCCTGAAGCAGCTCTTCTTTGGTGATCACTTTATGAACCACGGGATGATCGTCTTTGGACATGCGATTTAAAATTTCAAGCTCGTCGGTTCTTTCAGGATAGGTCACCATGATTTTAAACATGAAGCGATCCATCTGTGCTTCAGGAAGCGGATAGGTTCCCTCTTGCTCCAAAGGGTTTTGGGTGGCCAAAACCAAAAACGGGTTTTCAAGTTTGTAGGTTTGGTCGCCAATGGTGACCTGTTTTTCTGCCATGGCTTCAAGAAGGGCCGACTGGACTTTTGCCGGGGCCCGGTTGATCTCGTCCGCAAGAACAATGTTGGTGAAAATGGGGCCTTTTTTCGGCGCAAACTCCCCGGACTTCGGGTTGAAGATCATGGTTCCCACCAAATCTGTGGGAAGCAAATCCGGAGTGAACTGAATCCGCTGAAACCCAAGAGAGATGGCTTGGGACACGGAGGCAATGGTCAAAGTCTTTGCAAGACCCGGCACCCCTTCTAGGAGAACGTGGCCTCCCGTCAGGAGCCCCATCACGATGCCCTCCAGCATATCTTTTTGCCCAACGACCACCTTGGACACTTCGGTGATCATACGTTCGACAAATTGGCTTTCAGCTTTTACATTTTCGTTGAGACTTTCTAAGTTTGTATTCACTTGAAGTTAACTCCTTGTCGTTTTCACAAATTTTTATTCTAATAACATTCAATTTCAATGGCGAGGTTTGAATCTTGAAAGTCTGGTGGAAAAGCTTTTTTTTAATCGCACTTCTCAACGTGTTGTTGATTTCGTTTGCATGGGAGCAAGCGGGTCGGGCCGGATTGGCGTGGGGCTTTCTTCTTGCGCTGAGCATTAACTATTACTTGGTTCTCTACTCTCCTCTCAGACGCCTTTGCCCAAAGGGTTACCAGACTTTAGAAGGTGAAGATCCTTGGGGGCTTCTCGAAGAGGTGCGTCAGTTTGCAAAACGCGCGAAGATCCCCACACCAAAAGTCTGCATTTGGCAGAGCGATCAGATGCAGGGTTTTGTTTTTGGACGCATTCCTTACAAAGGGCATTTGGGATTTTCCACAGCCACATTAAAAAATCTTAATCCTGAAGAGCTTCAAGTCCTTATTGGATGGAGTTCGTTGGCTTTGAAATCCGGACGTGTGGTGAATTGGACTTTTCTCGGTCTGTTTCTTAATTTGATTTTCATTTTTCTTTCATCTGTGGACCGTATACTGAGTGGGTTGGTGACCCGGCGGATCAATCGCCCCCATGGGGCAACGCTTTGGATCGCAGGGCCACTGATCTTTGTCATTCAGAGGCTGTTTTGCCGGAAAGAAGAGTATTTAAAATTGGATAAAGAGTTGGAAAAATTTGGGATCTCTTCAGAGCTGACCGCTCAGGTGATCAAAAAGATTTATTTCCAAAACCAAACCCATTTTCCCGAAGGAGATTTGGCCTTTGCCCATTTGTATTTTTCTTCTCCTTTGCTGAAACTGGGCCTTCTCCCTCTTTTAAGACTCCAGCCCAGTTTTAAATCTCGAATTTTAAAACTTCGCGGCAACTACCCCGTTTGACAAATTGGATTGGGACACCATAGTAATTTTTGAACGCCCGTGACTTTAAAAGTGACGTTCACGGGGCTTCCGGTGACCTATTCTTTAAGGAGTAAACGATGTCGAACGAATCACAGGATTTTCAACCGCAATTTTCAACCTTGGTCCTCTCATTGGCCTCTTCGTCAATTATGGCTTTGGGATTGGAGCCTCACCCTCACACACAAAAGGTGGAGAAGGATTTAAAAATGGCTCAGTTCAACATCGATCTTTTAAATGTTTTAAAAACGAAAACCCAAAACAACTTAACAACAGACGAGAAGCACTTGCTGGAAAGTGTGATCTCCGATTTGCAAATTAAATTTTGTGAGGTTTCAAAATAGAACCTCTTTCGAAAGGAGTTCCCCCTATGAAACTGAAATTTCTCTTTGTCCCATTTCTTGCAGCAACCCTAGCTCTTTCGACGGGATTTACCTTTTTCTCTGGAAAAGGTGCCCACGCCGAAACTCAAGTTCTGCCGAAACTCAAAGAGGGGGATCCCCTTCCGAACGATCTTTTTGTGAAACTGGCCAAAGCAGTCAATCCGGCCGTTGTAAACATCAACACCAGTTATCTTCCCAAACGTCCGCAGATGTATCGAGGGGGTCGTCCCATGGCGCCCAACGATCCCATCTTTGAATTGTTTGAACAGTTTATGATGCCAATGCCCCAACAGGCTCAACCTTCTCAGTCTTTGGGAACGGGATTTATCATTCGTGAAGACGGATTGATTTTGACCAACAACCACGTGGTCGAAAACGCCGACGAAATCAAAGTCACCATCGAAGAAGGATCCAAGGAAAGTTTTGATGCCAAAGTGATTGGAACGGATCCGCGAACAGACATTGCCCTGATTAAAATCAACACCAAACGAAAATTGAGTGTGGCAAAACTTGGATCCAGTGGAGATCTTCAAGTGGGCGAATGGGTGGCTGCTTTTGGAAACCCTTATGGTCATGGTCACTCGATGTCGAAAGGAATTGTTTCGGCCATTGGACGTGAGATTGAAGAGTTGAACATGCTTCCTTTTATTCAGACCGATGCAAGCATCAACCCCGGAAACTCCGGAGGGCCTCTCGTAAATACCCAAGGACTTGTGGTGGGCGTGAATACGGCCATTGATGCGCGAGCCCAGGGAATTGGTTTTGCCATCCCTATTGATCAGGTGAAGGATTTGATTCCCCAGTTGGAAAAAAATGGCGAGATCAGAAGAGGATTTCTTGGAGTGGGACTCCAAGAGCTGGATCCTCAGTGGGCCGAGCAGCTGGGCTTAAAAGATGGAAGTGGTGCTTTGATCACTCAAGTGATGGACGGAAGCGCGGCAGACAAAGCCGGCGTCAAAGCTTATGACGTGATTACCAAATTCAATAATGAAGAAGTGGAAGATCCGGGCGATCTTTCTCGGGCGGTTGCAAAAACCAAAATCGGCCAACAGGTCAATATGGAACTGATCCGCGATGGAAAAAAGAAAACTTTAAAAGTGAAGATCGGAAAAAATTCTGGAGAACAGCAGGCACGCAATGATCAACGGGATCGCCGCTCTGTTCAACCTTCTGGAAAATCTGCCCCTTACAATTTGGGATTTGAAGTTGTGGACTACAATCCCGGCCTTGCCAAGAGGTTGGGGCTGGGACAGATTTCTTCGAAGAATCCCATTGTTGTGGATGTGGACCGCGGGTCCCCTGCTGCGGCGGGTGGTCTGACTCCTGGGGATGTGATTTTAGATGTGAACAAGAAGCCTACGAAAAGCGTGAACCACGTGATGAGTGCTTTGAAAAAGAAGGGTAACATTTTACGTGTTTTCAAACAGGGCCGCGTGGTCTTGATTGGTGTGTAGGTGATGCAATTGATGCCTCAAGTTTGTCGCCTCGTTCTAACCCTGTAGCTCTAGAGACCGAAAACTTCGGCTTCGTTTCTTAGGGCGTAAGGGGGTCAATAAAATTATAGGCGTCTAGATTGCTGGCGTCTTTTTAATGTAGAACTCTTTTGCTCCGCTATTCATCAATCCTTTGTTTCTATTCATATCTATAGAAAAGAACCTCCAACAAGCAGGATGCGTTTGCCTAAAGGCAAATGCTGGTAGAACCCAAGGAAGGGTGAGTCCGTCTCTATAGATATGAAATAGAAATAAAAGATTGATGAATTTGTTTAGCGAATGAGGTGAAGAGTCGCACTGGAAACCCGTCTCTCTCAAATTTTAAAAATGCCTGAAATCCCACACGCCCATCCATGGGCTCACAAGTCTTTGTCCTTCGGACAAATCACCTCCTGTTTCCTTGAGATTTTTTCCTGTACATAAGTTCCTAATTCCCAAATCCATATTTCATAGAACCGGACGCGTTCATCCATGAACTCTTCCAGCATTTGCCCTGCGGCCAAAGCGCATCCTGCTTGCTGGAGGTCCTTCTCTATAAAATATGGATTTGGGAATTAAAAACCTCTACGCAGTAAGATCAGTATTTGAAGTTTGCAGTTCTTAACACTCAAGTTCCAAGTGTCTACTAAACATTGCGGCAGGATTTTTATTTTTTAGAAATATTATTTGACGGGTATTTTTCGATTTTTTTCATGTGATACAGAATGTTTCAATCACTCATAGAAGCACTTCCTAACCTTCTAAGAACTTCTGTAACTGTTTCTTTTTTTAAACGTGAGACCGACCTGATAAAAAATTAATCGTCGCTCCAAGACACTTCTAAAAGCCAAAATTAGAAAATAAAAACCCATGGTAACGTTCCTTCAATAGAAAGAGGATCTATGAATATTCACAACGAGCTTCTTGAACTTCGGAAAAAAGAGAAACGAATCACTTCTGAAATTTTAAACAAGCTTCAAGAAATGGAAACCAGCAGGCAGTACCTTGAGATGGGGCATCATTCCCTTTTCGACTATCTGGTTCGTGGACTTGGATATTCGGAAGCCACCGCCTATCAACGACAGGCTTGCGTCCGCTTGGCAAAAGAAGTTCCAGAAATCAAACAAAAAATTGATCAGGGAAGTCTGACCCTGTCTGCCGTAACCACAGCGTTTAAGCATCTCCGAAACAAACCGGTGGCGGCAAAAAGAAAAGTTTTAAAGTCCATGGAAAACAAGTCTTCTCGCGAAGTGAAGGCCATGTTTCTGGAGCCTACACCGACTCTAAAGATCAAAAAAACAGAATATGCAGACAAGGTGCACTTGAGACTGGAATTGACTCATGAACAGAACAAGAGTCTGGAAAAACTAAAGGCCCTAAAGTCACACAAACACAATGTGGAAAGTCTATTGATGGACTTGATTGAAAAGGAACTCAAATCTTATGAAAATATCCAGTGGAAATCTTCAAAACCCAATAAGAGCAAAGATTTTGGTGCACCAAGATCGAAGAACCCTCGGCAAATCTCAAAACGCTTGCGAAATGATGTGCTAGAGAACGCAAATTACAAATGCCAATATCCAGGATGCGAGTCCGATCACTTTTTGCAAATCGATCACATTTTTCCCGTAAGGAAAGGGGGAAGGCAACAACGCAACAATCTTCAAGTGCTCTGCTCAAATCACAATCGACACAAAGGATAGGCCCTTCTCGACGGCTCAATGCCGAGTGGGTCAAGAAACTTTGTGTGCAGTTTCACATGCAAATTTTCTCATTTTGAAGCAGATGTTTTTTGCAATCCAAGATTCATTTGAACCAAGCACATTAGTACTCAATACTCCCCGTCTCACTTCGATCCATGCACCAGTTAAAAAATCTAAAATTCACATTTTTTTTCTCCAGGACCTTAAGAGGACCTCCGATATTCATAATGAGGGAGTACATCTTTCATGGGACGTGTTTGGAATCTGAAATTTCAATGGGCTTTGGCCTTTGCCGTGGTGCTGTCGGCTTGCAGCCGACCCGTAGAAGAACGGGGCGCCAACCTGGTGATCACCATGCCCAAGAGTTTAGGCAAGGTGGGAAGCCTTGCTCTTCCGGCTAATCGCAAAGCTTGCTTTGGAGTCAGTGTCACCGGACCTGGAATTGAAGTTCCCCCTGCCGACGCCTGCAGTCCTCAAATGGGGCGCATTGGTGGATTTAAAGCGCTGGGAGAAAGCATTGAGTTGGCTGTCCCCAAGGGGCTCAACCGAAAAATTGATCTTTATGTTTTTCTGCAAGCCGAGGGAGTCAATCAGGAGTGTCCTCAAATTGGAGCGAGGCTGTCCGCCTCCCAATTGTTGAACACCTATCTTGTCGCTTCAAAGTCCAATGTGGAAATTCTCGCCAACGATGTGTCTGTCTCTATCAATTATTCCTTCCCCGGTGTGGACAATCACTTGGCCGCTCAAATGAGCCTGCCATCCACATGCACAGACACGACCACCACTCCAACTTCAAATGCAAATCGCTTTGAGGTTTCGGTGAGCACGGGAAAAAGTGCCAACACCGGAAACTCCATTGTTTTAAAAGGACGCGTGGGCGCATTTGCCCCGGATAAAGTTTTAACAGGTTCGAACATTAAGTTGTACGTGCGTGAATAAAGGAGCATGGACATGAAGGCAAAAACTTACTCATTGATGGCGTTGTTGGCCCTTGTGCTGACGGGCGGAAATGTGTGGTCGCTGAACCTCTCGCAAAATTTCAATTTTGATGGAGTGTTGGTGGACAATTTGGGAGCTCCAATGACCGGCACCGTGAGCTTGACCTTTCAAATCTATGAACCCGGTGGATTGGACAACTGTCTTTTGTTTGAAGAGAATCATCCCAGTGTTGCACTGGACGCTGGCGGGCACTTTAGTGTGCGCATTGGGTCAGGAACTCGCGTGGGCGCTGGAGTTGATGGCGGACTTGAATTTAAAAAGATCTTTCAAAACGAAGTGGCCGTACGAGGGAGTGGAACCAATTGCACATTGGGCTACACGGCTGCAAGCGGCGATGGACGAGAATTAAAGGTCACCGTCAACGGAACTCCATTGAGTCCCAATTATGCTTTGTCTCCGGTTCCCTCTGCGATCGTCGCCGAAACTTTGCAAGGTTTAACACCTTTGGATTTTGTTTCCCGAACGGAAACTTCCAATCCGCAGACGGTTCGAAGTTCTATTAAGTTTATGGACAGTTCCAATGCAAATGGCGTTGCCATCAACGCACCATCCAGTTTGGGAAGCAGCTATACGCTCACCTTACCCATCAACGGCGGGTCTAGCGGCGATGTCCTTTCTACAAACGGTGCTGGAGCTTTAAGCTGGGTGTCTCCATCTGGCGGAGGATCTGTGACCAACGTCACTGGAACAGCTCCCATCACTGTTGCAACCGGAACAACAACTCCAGTGATCAGTTTGGACGACAGCGGAGTGAGTGCAAACACTTATGGTTCCGCCACTGAAGTGCCTGTAATCGCCATTGATGCCAAAGGTCGCATCACGTCTGCAACGACCGCCGCAATTTCCGGCTCTGGCTTGTCCTCTCTAAATGGTCAAACCGGTGGCACACAAAGTTTTGGAGCTCCAGGAACTTCAGGCACAACTCCTGCTTGGTCGTCCAGTTCCAATGTTCACACCTTAAATATACCGATGGCTTCTGCCGCCGGAGTGACTGCAGGTCTTTTGAGCAAAATCGATTACGACAGTTTTTCTGGAAAGCTGTCAGCAGTTGCAGGAAGTTCTTTAACCAGTGCCAACATCTGGGTAGGTAACGTCTCAAACCAGGCGGCAGCGGTGGCAATGTCTGGTGACGCCACATTGGCAAACGATGGAACACTGACTTTGGCCACCAGCGGTGCTACAGCGGGCACTTACAAATCAGTGACAGTGGATGCGAAAGGTCGTGTAACCGCGGGAACCAATCCCACCACACTCAGCGGTTATGGAATTACCGATGCGGTTCAAAACTTGAGCGGTGTGACGACGATGGCGGCCGGTGCTGATGCTTCAAAGCCTACTGCTGGAAGTTCAGGGGCCGTTTACTTGGCCACCGACACACAGAAGATTTACCGAGACAACGGAGCCACTTGGGATGAGATTGCCAATGTTTCAGCGGGCGGAAGTGGCGATATTGTGAATGGTGGTAACACCACCGGATCAACCGTTGTGATTGGAACCAATGATGCTCAAAGCTTACAACTTGAAACAGACAACTCTCCCGCAATGACCATTTTAAGTGGTGGGAATGTGGGGATTGGAACCAGCGCTCCAGTGTCAACGTTGCAAGTGAATGGCGGCGGGACTTTCAACATGCCAAATGATTCTCAGTATTTTGAAATTAAACGACCTACGGGAACTTCGCCTGTATTCAGAACATCCGTTGATTCCGGAATTGCCATAGCTCAAATTGCAAGCGCAAGTTCGAATCCAACGGACGCGGTAACAATTATCGCAAATCGCAGTCGAGGAACTGTTTCCGCACCAACAAATCCCGAGACAAATGATGTCCTCTTTAGTTTGAGTGCAAAATCAGGATCTCTTCCTGCGGCGAAAATCAATTTTGTGACAGATGGAACGCCCACCACAACAGTTCCCACTCGTATGGAATTTCAAGTGGCTGATGGAAGTTCTGCTCCCATGACGAAAATGACGCTCCTTGCAAATGGAAATCTCGGAATTGGTACTGCGAGCCCAAGTGAAAAACTTCATATTTGGGGAAATCTAAGAGTGCAAGGAACTACAGACTGTATCCTTGGAAATGGATCTGGTGGTACAAATTGTACTTCGGATCGACGACTCAAAACCAACATTTCTCCAATTGCTTCGTCACTCGAGAAAATTTCAAAACTCAATGGTGTTGAATTTGATTGGAATGAAAAGTCAATCTCACCAGGAAGACATGACATTGGTGTGATTGCTCAAGAAGTTCAAGAGCAATTTCCAACGGCAGTTAAAGAAGACATAGACTCTGGTTTCTTGAGAGTTGATTATGCCGTTTTGGTTGCTCCATTGATTGAAGCGGTCAAAGAACTTGCGTCTTGGCTTTCTGAGCACGATGAGCGCTTGGAAGCTTTGGAAGCCGAGAACGCCATGCTTAAAGGCTACCTCTGTGAAAAAGATCCCAATGCTCCTATGTGCGATTAATTTTTAGAGAAAACTGAAACTTTTTAAGAAGAAGTGTTTCGTTTTGAAACACTTCTTTTCGTTACCGCCTTTAGTCCAGGTGAGTTTGAGCCGAAAAGTATTTATCAGCTTGAACACAACTGGAGACTCTTATGAAAATCACCGACGTTAAAGTTTTCCCTGTGAATGAAGACCGACTGAAGGCTTATATCACCATTACCATTGATGATTGTTTTGTGATTCGTGATTTAAAAATCATTAAAGGACATGATGGATTGTTCGTGGCCATGCCTTCTAAAAAGCGCAAAGACGGTCAGTTTAAAGACATTGCCCACCCTTTGAATCAAGAGACCCGAGACCATATTGAAAAGAGCATTTTCGATGCCTATAAGGCAGAGGTGGAATCTTTGGGTGAGGGTTTGAAGGAGATTCCTTAAGCTTCTTCTGAAGCGTGCCTTGTCGGGTGGGGAGGAGCACCCCTCCGACCATAAGGGGCATACTTTGCTCGAGATCAGCCTCCCCGGCTCACCAGTGGCCCACATCTTCTTGAAAAGCTCATTTTGCGGGCATTTTTAAGTGGTTTTTTGGGGATTATCTGGGTGGTCGCTTTAATTTTTCCTTGCCATTTCCAGCTCTTCGCGCCAAAAAGAGGATTCACAATTTTTCCTGTTGGGGCGTCGGCAAGTTGGTAAGCCAACAGATTTTGATTCTGTCATTCGCAGGTTCGAGTCCTGCCGCCCCATCCACTCTTTGCCTTTTACTTTTTGAAGAAAGGGCTTTTGATGGACCAAGACGTCCGCTGGCACCAAAAACTCAACAGCTTTTCCCAAGCATTGTCTCAACTCAACTCCGCTGTTGAACTGGCTCAACAAAGAGAACTCTCACGTTTAGAAAAACAAGGTGTCATTCAAGCCTTTGAGTTCACCCATGAATTGGCCTGGAATCTCTTAAGAGACTATTTTAAATTTCAAGGAAACACTTCCATCATGGGCTCCCGTGATGCCACCCGAGAGGCTTTCAAAGCCGGCCTGATCTCAGATGGCGAACCTTGGATGGAAATGATTCACAGCCGCAACCAAACTTCACACACCTACAATCAGAGCACTGCGGACGACATTGTAGATAAGATGAGCGAGATTCAAAAAAAATCATGACAAAGAATTTGTTTGGACTTTCGCAAGCGTCGCTTCAAAAGATCGGATCTGTTTTAAAGAGACATTCTCAAATTGAAAGAGCCATTGTCTATGGGTCACGAGCCATGGGGAATTTTAAGCCTTCCTCGGACATTGATCTGACTTTGGTCGGTGAAAACCTCTCAACCTCAGATTTGCTTCAGATTGAATCCGAATTGGATGATCTGCTGCTGCCCTACTCGATTGATCTTTCATTGTTTCACCAGATCGAAAATTCAGATTTGAAGGAGCACATTCAACGGGTGGGGAAGGATTTCCCAACCCGTTAAAAATCTGGTTCAACTCTCTTCATGAGTGTCAAAAGAACTCAAACTGAAACCCTTATCCCCGTCCACAGCGCAGAATCTGAACCTGCACGTTAGCCACTCCCTTTTCAATAATGCCTATGGCCTTTGCAGCGGCACGAGAAAGATCAATCACTCGTCCCGAAATGTATGGGCCTGCGTCGTTGATGCGCACAACCACAGACCTACCCTTGTATGTCACTTTGACCAGCGAATGAAACGGAATGGTTTTGTGAGCGGCCGTAAGGTCATTTTCGTTGTAGTTTTCACCATTCGCCGTTTTTTGTGCACCACTGTACCAGGACGCTTTTCCATTTTGTGCCACACAGGTTCTTTTTAAAGCTTTTGGTTCTTTTCTCTTTCCATGATTTTTTCTGGAAGCGATTTTTTCATATTCTAAAAGCTCTTCCAAAAGTCCCTCTTGACCAAAGATCTCTTGATCTTCAAAAAAATTGAGATCCATGGAAAGTTGATCGCCATCCACGATGTAAACTTCCCAATCTATGTGTGAGACCATGGCCTCGGGGACTTCAGACAGCGATATTTCCTCAGTATTTGAACTTGATTCGTGTGGTGGAATTGCGGAAAAAGCCTGAGTCCAAATTCCCGAAAGAGTGAATACTAACGCGCTTAAAAAAATTTTTTGTTTCATCGTTGCTCCTCACTGTTGTTTCTCTTGGTGAAATTGAAAGCGAAGAGAGTGGTATTCGATGATCACCAAAGATGTCAGGGGTGATTGCGTCACCTAGAAGTTTTTCAACAGTGGTTCCATTATGAATCTCTCTCTAGGAAAATTGATATCACTCAATTTTCCTAGAGTTTTAAATGCAATGAATTATGCAAGAGGAGAAACTTCAGAGCCGGACTCCACATGAACGGTGCGTGTGGGAAAGGCAAATTCCACAGAAACTTCTTTGGCAAGCTTTAAGATTTTTAAGAAAATTTCTTCTTTGGCCAACAGCTCTTCGGTCCAATCCTCGGCCTCCACAAAAAAGTACACCAAAATTTCCAAAGACGAATCCATGTAACCAGAGAACACCACGTGAAAATAATCTTTACGAGTGTTTTCGTGAGTTCGAAGAATCTCTTTCACGCCCTCAACAAAGGCTTCCAACTTTTCGGGAGGAGTGTCGTAAGTAAGCCCTAACTTTTGAGTCACGCGTCGATATTGACGCATTCCCATGTTGTCAATGGTGGCCGTCACCATCATCGAATTGGGAACCGAAATCAAAGAATTGTAAAAGGTGCGAACACGGGTGGAGCGAAAGCCAATTTCTTCCACGGTTCCTTCCACTTCTCCTACAACCACCCAATCCCCCACTTTGAAGGGACGATCCACCAAGATCATAATCGATCCAAACAGATTCGCTGCCGTGTCTTTGGCCGCCAAGGCAAAAGCCAAACCTCCAAGTCCAAGTCCTGCAAGCAAAGACAACACATTGATTCCCATATTCTGAAGAACCATCAGCACCCCGAGAATGACCACCAAGACTTTCAAAGTCTTTTCCACAAACGGAACCAGTTGGTCATCCAAAGTGCTCTCTGTCAGACTTGCTCGAAAGGAAAAATACTCTCTACCCACGGCAATGGTTCGATAAGCTCCCCAAATCAACGATCCCCCCAACACCACTTGAATGACACCATTGAAAAGAGTGAAGGGAAGACCACTGACTTCCAAAAAAATAAGCGAGACATACCAAAATACGGTGGCCAGAATAAGTCCCAATGGCTTTTCTGAAGCCAAAATAAGATTTTCTTTCCAAGGTATTTTTGAAACAAAACTCAAGTTTCTTAAAAGATCCAACAGCATCTCGGAAAAAAACTTCACAACAAATCCAAGAATCAAAGCCGCCAACATCCCTAACCACTGCCACTTCTGAAGCCCTAAGATCTCTTCTTTGGACCATGGTGGAACCATTTTTTCCACCAGAGGTTGGGAGTACATGGCCCCTTTTCCAGTCCCCTCCAGATACGGATCATCCTTTACAATTCGAAAAAAATGCGACGCACGAGACCAGGTGTCATAAGTGATCAACCATTCCCCGGAGCGCTCCCCTTGAGTGATTGGCTTCAACACAATCTCTGTGTCTTTAAGACGCCATCGGTCCCCCTCAGGAGCTTCTGGAATCCTATCGAAATCCACAACAATCACACGGTCAATGGTCTCCTTTAACGCAATTGCCGCGGCTTCTTTGTCCCTTTCTCCCTTTAAGCCCGTGTTCGGCGCCGGGGCAAAGCAACGAATTGCATCCTGGATGCGCGCTCGCAATTGTTCATCCTGGTTTCGAACCCCTTCTGCATAGTCGTTCATCGCCGTCATAAAAGTTTTCATGGTGTCTCGAGGATTGTCGGTCCGCACGGGAGTCCAAGAGGATCCCCATGCCGAAAATCCCGCAACCATCAACAAACCCGCAATCCATTTTAATGCTACTGATTTCACGAACACCTCTTTCCCTAAAAGCTCACTTGAAATGCCAATCTATTCTTTGTTTTTTGAATGAAAGGACTCTTTAAATCTTCGAACAGTCCTCACTGCGTTGCGGAACTCGATTTAAAGAGCCCTTTCATTTAAAAAAACAAAGAATTCGCTTAGGATTTCCATCGTTTTAGCATCAAAGAGTTTGCAACGACACTCACGCTGCTAAAGGCCATGGCGGCTCCCGCAAACATGGGGTTGAGATAGCCCAGAGCAGCCAAAGGAATGCCAATCACATTGTAAATAAAGGCCCAGAAGAGATTTTGCTGAATCTTTCTGTAGGTGGCCTTTGATATGTCAATGGCGATGGGAACCAAACTGGGCTGCCCACGCATCAAAGTGACTCCCGCGGTGTTGATGGCTACATCGGTTCCTGTGGACATGGCCATTCCAACATCCGCTGCGGCCAGTGCTGGAGCATCGTTAATGCCATCCCCCACCATAGCGATCACCGCATTCGGATTTTTCTCTTTCAATTCATGAACCTTGTCCGATTTCTCCGTAGGCAATACTTCCGCAAAGACTTCGTCCATTTTCAGCTCTTGAGCCACACGCTGCGCGGCTCCCTGATTGTCTCCGGAAAGCAATACGGTTCGGATTCCCATGGCCTTTAGACTCTCTAATGCATTCTTGGAATCTTTTTTAATGGGATCTGCAAATCCAAAAATTCCCAAAACTTTTTTCTGTGAAACCTGAACCAACAACGAAAGACTTTGCCCTTCCATCATCCATTTCTGACTCAAAGATTCCACTTCGGAAGACAATGAGATTCCCATTTCTTGGATCCACTTTCTGGTTCCAAGGACGAAAGTCTCTCCCTCCACATTTCCTCGAAGGCCCTTTCCAGGAATCACTTGGAACTCTTCTGCATTGCGAGGAGAAACCTTCCATTCTTCCGCCCTTTCTGTGAAGGCCTTTGCCAAAGGATGTTCACTTTGAGCCTGGAGCGAAGTAGAGATTTCTAAAATTTCTTTTTCATTTTCACCGAAAATTTTTATTTGAGAAAGTTGAGGATGCCCCTCTGTTAAAGTTCCTGTTTTATCGAAGATCACAACCTGTACGGATTGCAACTGCTCGAGAACTTCTGAGTTCTTTATCAACACACCCTCTCGTGCGCCAACCCCTGTTCCGACCATCACCGAAGTCGGTGTTGCCAAACCCAATGCACAAGGGCATGCAATGACCAAAACCGAAATGCTGTGAACCAACGCAGATTCCCAGTCTCCGGTCCATAAACCCCAAGCGATGGCGGTAAAAATAGCAATCAACACCACTACGGGAACAAAAATCTCACTGACACGGTCGACCAACTTTTGAATGGGTGCTTTCTTGGCCTGAGCTTCTTCCACCGCATAGATAATTTTTGAAAGCACCGAATCTTTTCCAACAGCGACCGCTCGCACCGTCAAGGCTCCTTCGCCATTGAGCGAACCTCCCGTCACAACACTGTCCTTTTCTTTGGATACGGGCAAACTTTCTCCGGTCAGCATAGATTCATCCACCTGACTTGTTCCTTCGACAACAACTCCATCCACGGGAATGCTTTCCCCAGGTTTCACCAGAACAAGGTCGCCTTCTTTCACCTCAGAGATCGGAATTTCCACATAGCGTGTTCCTTTGATCCATCGAGCAACTTTAGGTCGCAGATCTCTTAAGGCCTGCAATGCCGAAGTGGTTTGCTTTTTGGCTCTCAACTCCAAGAATTTTCCCAGGCGAACCAAAGTGATGATCACGGCCGCACTTTCAAAATAAAGTTCGGCACTCCCGCGACCAAAAAAATTGTAAAGGCTCAAACCAAAGGCCGCTAAAGTCCCCAGCGCAACCAACACATCCATGTTTCCCGCGCGGGCCTTTAAAGCTTTCCACGCGCCTTTAAAAAAAGGAGCACCCACTCCAAACTGTACCGGAAGAGTCAAAGCCATTTGCAACCATCCATTGAGACTCCAGTTTACTCCCAAAGGATGGAGGAACATGGGAAGCACCAAAGGAATTGAAAAAAGAGCACCTGCTAAAACAAATCGGCCTTCTTTCTTCAGTTCCCCATCAGATTCTTCGGAGGTCTCAGTGTCTTCATCTAAAAATCCTCGATATCCCGCTTTGTCCACAGCCTGCAAAACATGAGTCTGATCTTCTGATTTGATTTCGTGATCAAATTCAACCTTGGCGGTTTCCGTGACCAAATTGACCGAAACCTCTTTGACGCCGTCCACATTTTGAAGGGCCTTTTCCACCCGCCCCACACAGGACGCACAGCTCATGCCCTTCACTTTGAACGAAATTGATGAATCATCCACGTTCATTTTTTACGACTCCTTTGATTGAACCTGTTTCCACTCTCTCAAAAGTCCTTTCACTTGAGCCTTTGAACACTCCTCTTCCAAATACTTCACCCTCTCGTAAAAGTCAGAAAATTTTTGGAAAAATTCCTTTTGAGAAGAAAACCCCCGCTCCAACTCCCTCAAGTAGCTCAATGGAGCTTGGCCCGGCAAATAGGCCACTCCACGATTTGCTCCCCACTGAAAGATCTTTTGTGTGAGGAGATCCATTTCACTTTTACGAAATCGGCGTCTTGAAATCTGACGCAAGAGATTCAACGCAAAAACAACCGACAAAACTCCAATCAATACAAAAAGACCGATGGTTTTAAGACCTTCTTCCCACAACTCCCTTTGATCTGAAGCACTGAAATCCAGAATGAACGAGGTCCAAAGATAGTTCACATTTTCCATCCACAAATCCAAGGCCTGCAACACCGTCAAATCACTTTCGCCAGGCCGCCTCCATGATTTCAAACGGGCCCATTGCATTTGCTCTTGAAGAGGCAAGCTGAAAAAATCCTGACCTCCCATAGAAAGTCTCAGTGGAGCGACCCACTCTGTGGGATCCACCCTTTGCCAATGCCCATCTACATAGACTTCCACCCAAGCATGGGCATCTCTTTGAGTGACCGCCCAAAAATTCCCAACCAAATTGAAACGTCCTCCCTGATATCCCACCACCACTCGAGAGGGAATTCCCAAGGCCCGCGCAAGACTGGCGTAGGCCCCCGCAAAGTGTTCACAAAAGCCTTTTCTGCGCTCAAAAAGAAACTCATCCAAATCATTTTTCAAATACACACCCGGACTCAAAGTATAGACAAAATCCTTTTGACTGAAAAACGTCTCCAACTGCCGCAGTCGATCTTTAGAGTCCGCGAATCGATTCCGAATGTCTTTGACCCACTCATCACTTTTGGGCCCCAAAGAACCCACGGCAGTCTCTTGCTTGGTTGGCAGAACATGAGGAATCCTTCGCACATTTTCCAAGGGAAAAACCGATCGTGCTCGGTAGGATTGGGATTTTCTAAAGAAGGGTTGAGTCCGATAAACCTGGTGCCGAAATTTTTCAACGGCAAACATGGTCGAAGAAACAGATATGGCCCCATCCAGTGTAAACAAAAATCCCTTCGACCCCGGCTCTAAAATCACTTCATATTCAAAACTTTGTTTAGGATTCAGCAAATCCGCAGGAAGATTTTCAGTGACTCTCGAATTCGCCGGTGTGGAAAAAGGCCAGTACAATCCATAAGACCGCGTTAAGACATTGCCTCTCCAATACAAAGAGGATGCAGTTTCAACCCGATCAAACAGCTGGGCGCGAAAAACCAACTGGTTGTTTTGCGCCAAACGAGAAATGGATCCAGGCGCCACTTCTCCGGAAAAACCCATGGTGGCTGTGGGCGCCCCTCGCTTCATCGCCCAGGGAACCACGATCCGCGGAAAGGCAAAAAACAAAAGACCCAAAAGCGGAAAAGCCAAAACCGCCGTTCGAGAAATCAACAACCATCGTCCCTTGGTCTTTTGAGGGTAAAGGCTGATCCAAAATCCAAAAAATGCCAACAGGCCAGGAACAAAGGCATAAAGATCCACAGAGAAAATTGATTTCAGGGCGACCAGCACAAATCCAAACAAAACCAAAAATTTATGATCCCTTTGGTTTTGATAATCCATCACCTTCAATGCCGCCAATCCCATCAAAAGAGTCATGGAAGGAATCTGGGCTAAAATTTCACCGCGCTGAATGTAGATCACGACAAATAAAACCACAGACAGCAATGAGGTCCAAAACCGAGAGACGCCCCCAAAATTCATCTTCTCGACCAACCACTTCCACAAAAATAAAAGGCTGCAAAAGATACTGATCCAAAAAGGAACTTCCACGGCGGCAAGAGCCAAAGTTACAATCAATGACAAATAAAGGGACGGCTGGTCGTAAAACTTTCGATTCATTGGACGTCCTCGAGCGACAGAAGCGCCAAATGTCCCAAGCACTTTTTCATATGATGAGCGCCCTGTCCTTCACCGGACTTAAAGTGAGGTGTGGTCAAAGAGTACCTGCGCCCTTCTTTTTCCGCACGATCCACCCACAAACTCAGTTGCGAAATTCGCTTTTCAAAATCCAAAAGGTCTTTTGTGTGGCGCCATTCAAAATTTAGACTTTGCTCCTCTTCACCCTCGAAGTTTTTGACCAACAGCTGCTGGGTTTTTGCCGAAGCCTTCCAATCCATTTTCTGAGGAGAATCTGTACTTTGATACTCTCGATGGTCTCGAAAAAGTCCCATCTGATTCATGACCTCTCGATCTTGTAGACCCATGGGATATTCCCATTCTCCAACCCGACGAGGAAAGACCAAAAGGGGATCTTTAGACCGAAACACCTTCCAAGATCGAAAGATCTGAATGGGAAAATCGCTGGAAAGAACCACCTTTGGAGGCTCCACATAGCCTCGTTCTTGAGGCCCCCAATACAAAGTCACCGTTTGAAAGGGACTCTCCTGAGGATCCACTTCAAATTTAGAAAAAGACTTGGATTTTTCAAAGTTCAAGTGGGCGTCTTGAACGCGCCAACTGGACGAATTCTGAAGTCGAACTTTCACCTCGCCCTCCTCTCCTGCAAATAAGGTTTCAGAGCTGAGAGATTGAAAATTTAAAACTTCCACATTGCGATTGGTAAAGTACATGGTCACAAAGGACGCACTCGCTAAAGAAAAGGTGTAAATGTAAATCAAGTTGTTGTTGTATCCGATCGCCATCAGAAGCAAGACCAAAACCACAAGCCCAAACACCACACCAAATGCCGTGGGAAGGATGTAGGTGCGGGAACTAGAGGGGGACTTCCGTTTGAACCTTAAGCTTTTCAGCCCATTGCTTGCCTTTTTTAAGACCATGGTTCCCTCCCAATCGATGAGCGACCACCGGAACAAAAATCTCTTGAACATCTTCGGGACGAAGATGCTCTCTTCCCTCCAGCAAAGCCCAGGTTTTTGCCGCTTTGATCAAGGACAAACCCGCACGGGTGGAAAGAGGCAAACCTTCATCCGAAGATTCTCGACTGTTGCGAAGCAATTGCCCCACATAGTTGGCCACCACCTCGGAGACCATCACCTTCTCCACCTGATTCTGAAATTCGAAAATTTCAGACACCGACACGAGAGGTTTCAATTTTCCAAGCAAACGTCGTGGGTCTTCCCCACGAAAAAGCTTCACTTCGGTTTCTTTGGAGGCGTAGTCCAAATCCAGACTCATCAGGAAGCGGTCCAACTGACTTTCTGGCAAAGGAAAGGTCCCAAGCTGTTGATGGGGGTTTTGCGTGGCAATCACCACAAACGGTTTTGGCAATGGCCATGTTTTACCATCCACAGAAACTTCACCCTCTTCCATCGCTTGAAGAAGAGCACTTTGAGTGCGCGGACTGGCCCGGTTCAATTCATCGGTCATGACCAATTGGGAAAACAACGGACCAGGATGAAATTCAAATTTATTTTCGTTGGGATGAAAGACTTGGGTGCCAATGATATCCGCCGGAAGCAGATCAATGGTGAATTGAATTCTTCGTGTATCCAAACCGAGCAGATGCCCTAAAGTTTGAACCAGAGTGGTCTTTCCCACTCCGGGAACATCCTCAATCAAAAGATGTCCCCCGGACAAAACGCAGGTCAAAGCCATGCGAAGCTCGCGCTCCTTATCCACGACCACTTTCGAAGCCTCCGCAATAAGAGCCTCAAAGGAGGTCGAAAGACTTGAACTCAATTGGACTCTGCCTTCTTTCGAGCAAATTCCATCATCATCTGTTCCACATGGTTCAAATCATCTGCCGTGATCTCAAAGCTCTTTTTGGAGCCAATGTACTTTTCAATCTGTTCGAACAGTTCGAAAGCGATAAACGGAGTGACTTCACCACTTTGATATTCCCGTTCTTTTTCATCATAAAGACCCAAGAAAGTGCGATCCCTAAACCAAGTTTGATTGGTCTGCTTTTCAAGTTCACTCTTTTTTGCATCACTGGGACTGCGCTCAAGGAATTCGAAAAACATTCCACTGGGTTTGGAGCCTGGGAAGTACCACTCTCCACTGAACACCTGGATCAAATCATCTTCGTCATCTCTCAAAATGGGAGTGACAAACTGAACACCACGCTCCAAAGCATGTTTGTGAAAGGCCAAAAGGTCGGGCGTTCGCAAGGCAATGTGTTGCCAATGAGCCGCCGCTTCGTGACCGTCCAACATTTCGCGAACGTGGGACGATTGGTTTTGAGGTTCAGAAGGTTGAACCACGGCTATGATGGTGTTTTGAATTTCTTTAGGTGTGTCATCTGCTTCACCAATTTTAAGGGCGTAAGTCATGGACTGCTCGCCTTCACCCTTCACCCACTCTTTTCTTTTGTCATAAAGAATGTCTTCAGGTCGCACCCCAAAAAGAATTCGGAACAAACAGTAAGCCACATTGTACAGACGAGGCTGCAACAACAAGGTCATGTGATCGACTTGAAAGTTCATAAATGCAGGTTTTTTCATGGGCTTCACACTCCTTTAAAAATTCAAATCCCAAACATATGTCAGGAAATAAAAAAAGCCCAGACAGAGCTGGGCTTTTTCAAGGAGTCTCTTGCACTCCGCATCAAACTTTTAGTGAGCGCGGCGACAGCGAACCACTTGGCAGCTGCGAGGAAAGCGTGAGTTCCATTGGCAGGTTTTCAAGGCCCGACGAGCCACACGACGCTCTACATAGCCATCCGCACGAAAGCGCATTCCGCGGCCATTGCGTGCCACGCACATCACTTTTCGATACTGACGACCAAATCCAGGATGTCGAGGGTGACCTCCTCGTCCTCTTTCATTGCGAGACGCCAAATCTCCAATGATGCCGATGATTCCACCAATGATCTCTTCTTCAGAAATTCCGCTTTGGTGTCCTCTGCGAGACATGGCCTGATCAGCTTCCTGATCCAACAGATCTTCCATGTCGTTCAGCTCTTGATCGGATCCCAAGTCTTCAAATTGACCACCACCTTGTTCCATTTTTGGAGGTTGTTGAAAGCCTTTTCCTCGGCCGGGCTTTGCCTGAGCAAGAATGGGCGTGAAGCTCAAAACCATCATTGAAATCAAAATACTTTTAACCATTTTTTATTTCCCCCGTGTCTTAGTGGTGGCACATTGGCCATTGTTTTTAACTGCCAAATCACTTGAGCAAATGGGATGCCACACTTTTTGTGGACAACTTGACACTGGGAACTTCTTGCCCAAAATTCCATTCATGAGTGCAAAACAACGTGGTCTCGTAGCTGTCTCGATACTTCTCACTATTTTAGGGATTCTTTTTTACACCACTCGAAATTCTGAAAACTCTTTGGAACAAAAAGATTTTGCCAACCAGGAACAAAATGACTCCAGCGTTGTGAATGCACTAAAAGCACCTTCAAATTTAAAAACTGCCTCTCAGGACAAATCCAAAGATTCGCCCAGTGCCGCCGCGGCCAATAAGCTCCCGCCTTCCAACAAAGAACTGGAAGATTGGCTCCAAAAAGAATCAAAAGACCTCACTCGCATGCCTGATTTCAATGAAAAAGAGTTTCAAGAAAAAGTGGAGGGATTGACTCCTGAAAATTTGGAGACGCTGAAGAAAATCAGTCTCTCTGAAAAAAGAGAAGCCAACCTTCGCGTGCTCTCTTTATATATGTTGGGACAAAACTCAGGAGCGGGTGTCTATTTGGAAGATTTCCTCAAACAACCGATTCCATTGAGTCCTCAAGCGGCTCCACACTCTGTGGATGAAATGAAAAACCAAAGAGAGAAGGCTTTGCGCGTCATGGCCCTGGAGCGAAAGATCGCCGCGGCTCCTTCAAAAAAAGCAGCGAAAAACGAACTCCAAGGACTTCTGGGCCAAATCAATGACCCTTGGCTTCGAGATTTCATACAACGCCGTCTTGCTGAACTCGCCTCTGAGTAGGGCTCTCCTCCACTTTCATTTGTCACTCTTTTTCATTTTCTTCCTCTCGGGAACTGTGATCCTCTTAAAGTAGTAAATTTTTTACAAAAAGGATTCGGGGGGATTCTCATGAAAAAATGGATTTTTAGACTCAGTGTATTGAGTCTTGTGACGTTTACGTTTGGAGCGATGGCCGAAACCTGCATTCCTCAATCAGAGATGCAAGAAATCGCCAGAAACTTTTCTCAATTTGAAGAGTACTCTCACAGTGATTACTGCTTGGATGGTTCTGAAATTTCAAACCTTCTGGACAGTTTGCTGTTTATGAGAAAGACGTCCTTTTCAAACCCAATGCCACCCAGTGCAGACGAATTGTTCTCGGGTCGATTTGAAAGCGACTGGTATGGATACTTTACCGGGCGCATTTCGAAGATCACCATTGATCGCGGTTGCCCCAAAGGTGTGGGTGCCTATGTTTACGGATACTTTGATCAGACCATGTATGTTTGCACCATGATGTTGACCTCAGACTTTACCAGTTTGGATCGCGCCAGCGTTTTTATGCATGAAGCACGACACATCGACGGTTTTCCTCACACCACTTGCCATGAAGGTCCCCGTGAAGGCATTCGCGGCGCTTGCGATTTTCAAATTTCAGATGGTGGATCTTATGCGGTTTCCGTAGAGACTTATGCTCAAATTGCAAAATATGCGACGGAGGTGCACCCGGCCTTGAGAGCCTACTCACGCGCGGCCGCAGTGACATATTCCGATGAAGCCTTTGTTCACACTCCAAGCATTGATCGCACCAAGGGTCTTGTGGTTTTGGACAACAGTAAACAGTTCTTCAAAGTTTCAAAGTCTGGCGCCGGACAGATGAAAGTGGAGGCCTTGGGCTTTGCTCCGAGTTTGGGTCGTGTGGTTCCTCGGGGACAGCATTTGATTCTGTTCCCAACAGCTGCGGATCAACCTGCCGGTTACATTTTCCCTCGTGGAGAAGGTCAAATCTCACAACAGGCGGGAGAATTGGCCCGTCGATTTAATCAATTGAGTTCCGAAGAGCGTGCTCACGTGGCGGATTCACACATCGGTGCGCAGTGGATGGCACAAATCAATTCCAAAGGATTGGAGTTGTTCTGCGAAAGAGCTTCGGACCGGTCTGAAGTGCTTCCTCTTCCAGCAGGCAAAGTGGCTTTGGGATTTTTGTACCTCCAAGGTTATGACCGAGGAAGTCATGAAGTTGTGATCAGTTTTGCGGACGGAAGTTTGGCAAAAGCGGGATGCAATCCCTCCTTTGGACCTTTCGTGGAAGAAATGAACCAAAGCTTCTCTACGCCGCTGAAACGGGCTTACAAAGTGGATGGCACCGTTTGGGGCATCGATCAGCAAGGTCAAATTTACGAAGTTCAAAACAATCAATTGGTCCCTTTTCAGTCCAAAGATTTGAACTTCTCTGTGGAGATTGCTCCGTACGAAGCCTTTGATTTTTTTGACTCTCTCTAGAATCTTATTCTAGAGTCAAAAAATCATGGAACAGTGGAATTTTGCGGGTTGGGGAAGCTCACACATCCTCAAAGATTTAGATGAACCAAAACCATCTGGGGTCACCGAATTGGGTGTCCCCAGAGAACAGGTCCACAAACTCTCCGAGTGGCCCTCCACTGCCATCTGCGGAAACGACATTCTCTCCAGTTGTCTTTATGTTTCTGCCCTCACCATCAAACATGCTGGAATTTTAGCTCCCTTGGCGTTGTTGCTTGTGGCGGGGCTTCTTTATCTTTACCGCCGCATTTATGGAGAGGTCATCAGTGCCCTTCCTTTGAATGGTGGAACTTATACGGTCTTGATCAACACCACGACAAAAACAACGGCCGCGGCTGCCGCGTGCTTAACGATCTTGTCCTATTTGGCCACTGCTGTGATCAGTGCCGGCGAGGCCATGCATTACTTGCATGCCTTGATTGAGTGGTTGCCTGTGATTCCTGCGACTTTGGCTTTGCTTGGTTTTTTCGCCTTTTTAAATTTGATTGGAATTTCGGAATCCTCCAAAGTGGCGTTGGGAATTTTTATCACTCACATCACCAGTTTGGTTCTGCTGGTTTTGGCCAGTCTTATTTTTGTGATCGCCGACCCGTCCATTCTATTTGCCAATTTCTCCACCGGAAATTTTTCGGGTCACGGATTTTTTACCGCTCTGTTTATTGGCTTTTCCACAGCCATGCTGGGAGTCAGTGGATTCGAAAGTTCCGCCAACTTTGTGGAGGAACAACAGCGGGGAGTTTTTCCAAAGACTTTAAAAAATATGTGGCTGGGTGTTTTGATTTTCAATCCGGCGATTTGTTTTTTGGCGTTGGCCGTTCTTCCTATCGATCAGGCCATGCAAAACCCTACGTCTTTGCTGGCAACCTTGGGTTTTCAAAGTGGTGGGCACTGGCTCAAAACACTGATCGGCATTGATGCCGTATTGGTGCTTTCAGGAGCTGTTTTGACCTCTTATGTGGGAGTGATTGGTCTTTGCCGTCGAATGGCCTTAGACCGATGCTTGCCGCAAATTTTTCTTCGTGAAAACCAATGGAAAAAGACCAACCACTGGATCATTCTTGGTTTCTTTGCACTTTGCTCCGTCATTTTGCTCTACACCAACGGACAGGTGGACAAGTTGGCTGGAGTTTACACCTTGTCCTTTTTACTTGTAATGGCGCTGTTTGCATTGGGTAACATGTTTATGAAGATCCACAGACACCGCTTGCCTCGGGATGAAAAAGCATCCTGGTTGATGACCTTGGTGGCCTTTGTAGCTGTGGTCATTGCCATTGTTGGAAACTTGAGTCCTGAAAACTTAGAAACTTTTTTTATCTTTTACCTATTAATTGGCGCCGGCGTATTTTTGATGTTTAAGCGAGTGCCACTATTGCAAGTGACTTTGTTTGCTTTGGAAAATGCGGCGGATTTTTCACCATTGATCAAAGCGAAGGTCGAGCGAAATTTAAAACGTTGGATCAAGAAGATTGGCAAAGCTCCTGTGGTTTATTTTACCAAAGGGGACAATCTCCAGGTTCTCAACCAAGCGGCGCTTTATGTTTTAAACAACGAACAAACCCGCCGTTTGATTGTGGTTCATGTTTTCGAAACGGAAGCAGATATTCCTAAAACTTTGGCTCCTCAGTTGTACACCATTGATCATTTGTATCCCGAATTGAAAATCGATTTTATTGGGGTCAAAGGAAAGTTCAGTCCGCAATTGATTGAAGCCATTTCCAATCGTCTTCGCGTTCCTAAGAATTATATGTTTATTGGAACTCCCGGCGACCGCTTCCCTCACGAAATCGAAACTTTAGGTGGCGTCCGTCTGATCATCGGTTGATGGAAGTTCCTTGAATTTCTCCGCTCGCACTTTCACTAGAGTTCCTTCAATTTCCTCGTCTATAGAAGCGGACACACTCATCCGTGAGTTCTTCCCGCATTTGCCCCGTGGGCAAATCGCATCCTGCTTGCTGGAGGTCCTTTTCCATAGACGAGGAAATTGAAATAACCTCAAGTGAAAAAGCGAAGAGACTGACTCATTTCTTCCATTTGTTGTAAAAAACTTTCCTTATAGACATTTACTCGAAGATTAGACGCAATGACGCTACTCTTCTCAGACCTCACGAAACTCTGTGTCGACACCATCGTTGCTCCATTCGTTTTTTGGTTTCTTCTAATTTCCTCACAATTCTTTATTAGAAGACCCCCCATCCTTGGGCTCTGGCCCTGTCCATGAATTCCTATTTTCCAAATTCCAAATTTCATAGAAACGGACACGTTCATCCTTAGGTTCTTCCAGAATCTCAAGCAACTTTTTAAGATCCGTTGCCTCCTCGGAGCAAACACGCCCATCCTTGGGCTCTGTTCCTGTGCATGAATTCCTATTTCACAAATCCATATTTCATAGAACCGGACAAACTCATCCATGAGTTCTTCCAGCATTTGCCCTACGGGCAAAACGCATCCTGCTTGCTGGAGGTCCTTTTCTATGAAACTTAGATTTGGGAACAAAAACTCATACCCATACAGATCAGCCCTTGTGAAGGTTGTGGGCAGAACAAAGGACCTGAAGGTTGTTCCTTCGTTGATCGCCTCCAAATCTTACCGGATGAATGTGATCTATTTGCAAAAAGTGATTGGATTCACAACCGGGATATTGGCATTTGTAGTCGGCAGAAATTAACACATCATTTCGTAGGCGCTTAGAAATTTGGCGAGGATTTTTCGATCTTGTCGCGCCAAACTCTTTGCTCTTATTGGGTTTTGAAGATTTCGTCTGAGCACTTTCATAAGATTTGAGTTCTTTTTCTATCAAGTCCATCAATAGGATTTCCACATTGTGCTTGTGTGACTTCAGTGCTTTCAGTCTTTCTAACTTTTCATGCTGTTCATGGGTCAATTCCAGTCTCAAATGCACTTTGTCTACATATTCTGTCTTTTTGATTTTTATGATCGGTGTGGGTTCCAAAAACATGGCCTTCACTTCACGAGAAGATTTATTTTCCATAGACTTTAAAACTTTTCTTTTTTCCGCCACCGGCTTCTTTCGAAGATGCTTAAAAGCTGTAGTCACGGCCGATAGGGTCAGACTTCCTTGATCAATTTTCTGTTTGATCTCAGGAACTTCTTTGGCCAAGCGGACACACGCTTGGCGTTGGTAGGCGGTGGCTTCCGAATAACCAAGTCCTCGAACCAGATAGTCGAAAAGGGAATTGTGTCCCATTTGGAGGTAGGCCCGCATGTCTTCCATTTGCTGCAGTTTATTCAAGATTTCCGAAGTGATTCGTTTTTCTTTTTTTCTCAGCTCTATAAGTTGTTGATGAAGCGTCATGTTCTTGTTCTCTTGTTCTCTTGTTCTCTTGTTCTCTTGTTCTCTTGTTCTCTTGTTCTCTTGTTCTCTTGTTCTCTTGTTCT
>MDSW01014980.1_pt1 | contig 106946 bp, 99 predicted proteins | sample 811171 | NCBI WGS metagenome assembly MDSW01 (sample SAMN05326641, study PRJNA326480) | marine metagenome | isolation source: seawater | place: Atlantic Ocean: North West | collected 2012 | reverse complement strand
TCCTGATCAAGCGCTTTCGGCATAGAGACTGGCCTCCTTATCCAGCCCCTATCTTGAATCACAAATAAAGCAAAAAGGGAACCCCTTTTCGATTCAACCTTTTCACAACTCACTCTAAAATGAATTGTGATAAGATTCACTCTAAACGCCACGCTTCTGGCTCGTGTCTTGAGAGGGCTTCCCTCTTCCGGGGACAGCGGACGTCAGTATTTGCGCAATAGTCCCACCAGGCGCCCCTGAATCCGGACCCGGTTTGCAGGATATACCTGGGTTTCATAATCCCGGTTTGCCGGTTCCAGTGCCACATCAGGACCTTTTTTGTAAAGGGTTTTGAGGGTGGCTTCCTGCTCATCCACAAGGGCTACGACAATGGCCCCGTTATCGGCCGTGTCACAACGTTTGATAATCACGGTATCCCCGTCCAATATGCCAGCCTCCACCATGGAATCGCCATCAATTTCCAAGGCATAATGGCTTCCGCCGCCGATCATGCTGGCGGGAATTTCAATATTTTCATACTGTTCCAGCGCCTCAATCGGTGTGCCGGCGGCAATACGTCCATGCAGAGGGATTTCCACAGTTGACGGGTCCTGCGGTGGTGTTTTGGCAGAAAAATCGGGACGGAACACATTCTGCCCGGAGGCGGCTGAGACGGGAATTTCCTGATCCGGCAGCCGCAGAATTTCAAGGGCGCGCGCCTTGTGGGGCAGGCGACGGATAAAGCCCCGTTCCTCCAGGGCATTAATCAGGCGGTGAATGCCGGATTTGGATTTCAGCTCAAGGGCATCTTTCATTTCATCAAAAGACGGGGCGACACCGGTGTTCTGCAAGCGCTCATGAATAAATAACAAAAGATCCCGCTGCTTTTTGGTCAGCATCTCTGCCTCCTGTGTGGTTCTCTTTTGTTCTTTTATGTTCTTTTTTTGGTCTTGTGTCAAGCAAAAGCACAAAACTGAATCTTTTTCAGACCTCACTCAGGCAACATCAGCTTCAGACCTCACTCAGGCAACATCAGCGCCGGGATCAGGGCGCCTTGGGCGGCAGCCGGGGCCTGGGGCGGGCGAATCAGAAGGCCATTGGAGCGGGCCAGAGGGCTAAGCCAGCCGCTGTCTTGGGCGCCGGCAAGGTCCGCCACAAGCCGACCTTGCGCATCGGAGTCAATGCGGGCCCGCATGTAATGTTGCCGGGGGCCATTGGCGGGCAAGGCACAGGATAGGCTGACCATCACCTTTTGCGCGCCACTTGACCGACGCCCCTGGAGGCGATGCAGGGCCGGGAGCAAAAAGACCAATGCACAGACATAGGCCGAGGCCGGGTTACCGGGCAGCCCCAACATGGGGATATCCCGGTAATGACCGAAAATCAGCGGTTTGCCCGGACGCATGGCAATTTTCCAGAAATCTACTTCAAGCCCCTGTGTTCCCAGGACCTTTTGTACCAGGTCATGATCGCCGACAGAGGCCCCGCCAATGGTCACAAACAGGTCCACATCCCTGACCTGTTCAGCCATAATCCGTAAAGAGCTTTCATTATCACGGGCAATCCCCAGTTCCAGAACCTCGGCCCCCTGATGTTCGAGCAAGGTGCTCAGCATCACGGCATTGGAGTTGACGATCTGGCCTGCTGTTACAGTTCCGCCGACCTCGACCAGTTCGTCTCCTGTGGAAAGCAAGGCCACACGGGGGATGCGGCTCACCGGTAGCGTGGCCACATTGGCAGCCGCCAGCAGGCCGATATGGCGGGAGGTGAGGCGGGTGCCTTTTTCTACAAGGATGTCTCCGTTTCTGAAATCCCCTCCGGCGCGGCGGATATTTTTCCCCCGAGGGGCACTTTCCAGGATGCGCACCATATCTTCTGCGGGCTTTTCAGTATTTTCCTGAATAATCACGGTGTCCGCCCCTTTGGGCATGACGCCGCCGGTAAAAATACGCACGGCTTCTCCTGGCCCGATCGTACCCGAAAAAACGCTGCCCGCCGGCGCTTCACCAATCAGCTTGAGGATCGCCGGGCCGCCGGTCAGATCGGCATGACGAACCGCATAACCGTCCATGGCGGATGCATCAAACGGCGGCTGGGTGAGCCGGGCCTTGATGTCTTTTGCGGCGATGCGGCCATGGGCCTGACGCAAGGGGACAGTTTCCGGACAAACTGGCGTAAAGGCCCTTAACAGCCTTTCCAAGGCATCGGATACGGGAAGAAGCGTCATGAGAGCCCCCTATTCCGCATCAAAAGTGCCGGACTTGCCGCCAGATTTGTGTATCAGACGGATGTCGCCAATGCGCATGGTTTTGTCCACTGCCTTGCACATATCATAAATGGTCAGCGCGGACAGGGAAACTGCTGTCAATGCCTCCATTTCGATGCCGGTGCGCCCGAACAAGGTCGCCGTCGCGGTGATCTCGATCCCGTTTTTTTCGGGAAGAAAGCGGAACGTCACCTCGGCATTTTGCAAGGGCAGGGGATGACACAGGGGGATAAGGTCGGCGGTTTTTTTGGCCGCCATGATCCCCGCCAGTCGGGCAACAGGCAAAACGTCCCCTTTGGGCAGGCCACCATCCTCAAGCAGCGCCAGGGTTTCTGGCGCCATATAAATCACCCCCTGCGCCACCGCCTTGCGATGGGTTTCCTTTTTACGGGAGATGTCAACCATGCGCGCGGCGCCATCCTTGTCAATATGGCTGAGTTTGGACATCAGTTTTCTCCCAATAGATCCCGGGTGGCTTGGGCGACGTCATTCTGACGCATCAGGGATTCACCGATCAGGAATGTGTTCACCCCGGCTTCCTGCCGCAGCATTTCAAGGTCCTGAGGGGTGAAAATTCCACTTTCGCTGACCAGAAGCCGGTTTTTTTCCACGCGGTTGGCCAGGCGAATGGTGGTTTCTAGTGTTACCTCAAAAGTTTTAAGATCACGGTTGTTTATGCCCAAGAGGGGGCTGTTGAGCCTGTGGGCCCGTTCCAGCTCCTGTTCATCATGTACTTCGATCAAAACATCCAGACCCAGCTCCCGGGCGACCTGTTCCAGTTCCGCCGCCTGACTATCCTCCAGCATGGCCATGATCAGCAAAATGCAATCCGCGCCAATGGCCCGGGCTTCAACCACCTGATAGGGGTCAATCATGAAGTCCTTGCGCAAAACGGGCAGGGAGACCGCTTCCCGCGCGGCTATAAGATAGTCGTCGGCCCCCTGAAAATAGGGGACGTCCGTCAGAACGGACAGACAGCTTGCCCCTCCGGCTTCATAGGCACAGGCCAGGTCCGCTGGGACAAAATCAGGACGGATCAGTCCTTTGCTGGGGCTGGCTTTCTTGATTTCGCAGATCAGGCCGAAACGCCCTTCCTCCCGTGCTTTAAGAAGGCGATGGTAAAACCCCCGTGGTGGAGCGCCTTCCCGGGCTCGGATTTCCAGTTCTGCCAGAGAACGGTGTCGTTTGCAGTTTTCTACATGGGCACGTTTGTCGGCAGCAATTTTGTCAAGTATGGTTGTCATGGTGTGTTATTCGTAAAGGCCGTATTATTGGTTAGACATTTTGATCCATTGTTCCAGTTTATGACGCGCGCCGCCATTATCAATGGTGTCCGCAGCCATCACGACGCCCTGTTTCAGACTGTCTGCCTTGCCCGCCACAAGCAAAGCTGCTGCTGAGTTCAGCAGCACAATGTCCCGGTAAGCCGTTTTTTCTCCATCCAGAAGCCGACGCAAAGCGGCGGCATTATAGGTGGCATCACCGCCGCGGATATCTTCAATTTTGCAATTGGTTAGGCCCGCATCTTCAGGTAATATCTGAAATTCATTCAGGGCGCCGTTATGGTATTCGACCACATAAGAGGGACCGGAAATGCTGAGTTCATCAAGACCATCAGCGCCATGAACCACCCAGACATGTTCGGACCCGAGTTGGCCCAGAACCTCGGCCATAGGGCGCAGCCATTTTTTATCAAACACGCCGATGACCTGTCTTTTAGCGCCAGCGGGATTGGCCAGAGGGCCAAGCAGATTAAAAATGGTTCGGGTGCCAAGCATGGCCCGGGCCGGACCCACATGTCGCATGGCGCTGTGATGTCGGGTGGCCATCAGGAAACCAATGCCAAGATGCCGCAGACAGTTTTCAACAACCTCAAGATCGGCCTCGATATTGACCCCCAGGGTTTCCAGCACGTCAGCGGAACCGGATTTGGAGGACATGGCCCGGTTGCCGTGTTTGGCCACCGGTACGCCACAGGCCGCCAGGATAATGGCGGCGGCGGTGGAAATGTTATAGGTGCTGGCCCCGTCACCGCCGGTACCGCAGGTGTCCACCGCTCCTTCGGGGGCCTGAATGGTTCGGGCTTTGGCGCGCATAACCTCCGCCGCGCCGGTGATTTCCTCCACGGTTTCCCCGCGTACTCTGAGGCCCATGAGAAAGGCGCCGATCTGCGGGCCGCTGGCGTCACCACTCATCATGAATTCAAAACTCTGGCGCGATTCTTCCCGGCTGAGGCTTTGCCCCCGGGCAATCTTATCGAGTATGGCTTTGAAATCGAATGTCATGAGGCCTGTTCCGTATCAGTGGATCCCTGTGCGACAGTAAAGGCACGAGCCAAGTCAATAAAATTTTTCAGCAATTCATGCCCGTACTGACTTTCGATGCTTTCCGGATGGAACTGGACGCCGTGAACCGGATGAGTTTTATGGCACAGGCCCATAATCAGGCCATCCTCGGTTTCCGCTGTGACTTGGAGGCAATCCGGAAGGCTGTCCCGATCCACAATCAGGGAATGGTACCGGGTTGCGCGGAACGGACTGTCCAGTTTCTTGAACACGGAAGTGCCGTGATGCTTGACGTCGCTCACCTTGCCATGCATCAGATAAGGCGCGCGAACAACCTTGCCCCCGTAAGCCTGGCCGATGGCCTGGTGTCCGAGACAAACCCCGAAAAGGGGCAGGCGACCAGCCGCCTTTTTCAGAAGGTCGAGGCAAATTCCCGCTTCATTGGGAGTGCAGGGGCCGGGAGAAAGAATGACCCCTTCCGGATGAAGGGCCAGAACGTCTTCGGCGCTGATGGCATCATTACGCCATACCTCGACATCTACCCCAAGTTCGCCCAGATAGTGATAAAGGTTATAGGTAAAACTGTCGTAATTATCTATGAGTACAAACATGCCCGGCCCAAACGTGTTCGGTTTATTCTTTATCCTTTTACAGAAGTTGATCGCAAAGGGCTAATATTAATTCGCAGGAAATGCTTAGGAAACTCTGGGGAAGCTCTGGGCGAAGAAAAGATGGATCCGGGGACTGGATTCGAACCAGTACTGATGGAGTCAGAGTCCATAGTTCTACCATTAAACTACCCCGGATCAGGGGGCCGTTGCGAACGGCTATTGGATTTGATGAGCCCTTATATAATGATTTTTTTTCCAAGGTCCAGTAATAATTTTCGTTTCCGGGGGAATAATTTTTGCTGTTTTTTCTATGAAGGTTGGATCAGGCACATTATATAAAGGGCTGTGGATATGTTGAATAAGGTTATTATGGGGATTAACCCCCCAGGCGAACATGAATAATCAGAATAAGGACGGTAAAACACAGCACTCTGATGTCAGTTCGGGAAAAAAGTGGAGCAAAAAAAGGCCCAAAAACCGCTATATGCGACAACAGGTGAACGGACCAGCTTACGGCGCCATTGATCTTGGCACCAATAACTGTCGTTTGCTGGTGGCGCACCCGACGGCAAATGGGTTCAAGGTGGTGGACGCTTTTTCCCGCATTGTCCGGCTGGGCGAAGGGTTAAGCCGCAACGGCGTTTTGTCGGATGCCGCCATTGATCGCACTATTGAGGCACTGCAGATCTGTGTCAACAAGATGCAGCGACGGCAGGTGGCCTATATGCGCAATGTGGCGACCCAGGCTTGCCGGGAAGCCCGTAATTGTGCCGAATTTGTAGAGCGGGTGGAAAAAGAAGTGCGTATCAAGCTGGACATTATTGATCCGGAAGAAGAGGCGCGTTTAGCGGTTTTGGGCTGCAAGGCGCTGCTGGATACCCGCTATTCTTATGCGATCGTGTTTGATATTGGCGGTGGCAGCACCGAACTGATCTGGCTGAAAATCAAGAAAAACCGCCAGCCGGAGATTATCGGCTGGACTTCAGTTCCCTATGGCGTGGTCAATCTGTCGGAACGTTATGGCACCCATGACGTCATTCCGGCGCAGGATTATCTGGAAATGAAAAATCTGGTGATCACCGCGCTGAAATCCTTTGAAGACAAATATAATATGCGCGCGCATGTGGATCGGGGCGAAGTGCAGCTTCTGGGAACTTCCGGTACGGTTACGACCCTGACCAGCATGCATCTTGATCTTGAAAAATATGATCGCAATCAGGTGGACGGCACCCGGGTGATGAGTACACATATGCAGGAACTCTGCATGGAACTGTCGCGCATGACCTATGAACAGCGGGCCTCGCGCGGGGGCATTGGCCATGACCGGGCGGAATTGGTGGTGGCGGGGTGCGCTATTCTCGAAGCCATTATGGCTTTGTGGCCCATTGATCAGATCCGTGTGGCCGACCGGGGGATCCGTGAAGGGGTTCTGCTGGATCTCATGGCCGCTCACCAGCCGCCGCAGCGCAAAAAATATTTTCGCAAGCGGTCCCGGAGAAAACGCTCCAGAACCACGGAACCGTCTCGGAAACCGGCCGTTGCGACAGACATGAATCAGACCCGCAAAGAGGCCGTGCGATGATCAAAAAACCAAAACTCACCCGCACCGGCAAACCCCGTATGACTCACGCAGCCGGCATTACCCGGGGGAGAAAACACCGAGTCAAGACGGCGAAAGGCCGTCGGTTGTCCTCCACCCGATGGTTGGAGCGGCAATTGAATGACCCTTATGTGGCGGCGGCTCAACGGGACGGGTACCGTTCCCGCGCGGCTTATAAGCTGATTGAACTGGATGAAAAATACCATTTTCTGAAAGACGCCCATACGGTGGTGGATCTGGGGGCGGCGCCTGGCGGCTGGACCCAGGTGGCGTCACAACGCTGCCCGAAAGATGTCAGGCTTGTTGGGATTGATCTGCTGCCGGTGGATCCCATTGCCGGCGCGACCATCCTGGAGATGGATTTTATGGCGGACGGTGCCGATAAGGCATTGAAAAAGCTGATTGACGGGGATGCAGATCTGGTGCTTAGTGATATGGCGGCGTCTACTATTGGCCATCCGCAGACCGATCATTTGCGCACCATTGCATTGGTAGAAGCAGCGTATTTTTTTGCCCGGGATGTGCTTAGCGAAGGCGGGGCGTTTGTGGCAAAAGTTTTCCGGGGCGGGACGGATCATGAACTTCTGGAGCTGATGAAGGGAAATTTCCGCAGTGTCCGCCATTACAAACCGCCGGCCAGCCGGCCTGAATCGCCGGAAACCTATGTGGTGGCACAGGGGTTCAGAAAAAGCGGACTCCATGAAGTTTAGCCATATTGAAAAAGCCTGGTCTATAGCGTCAGTAAAGATAAAAAATACCGTGATCTGACGACAAAGTGCTTCCGGAACGGAACAGGATTCTTTTTTTGACCTTTTGACGAAATCCTGCTATCACCCCTTACTTTCCTTCTGCGGGTGTGGTTTTCCCTGCAGCAGGAGCGGAATTCAGCTATACTCATCGCCGTTATGGATAAGGACACAAACATGGATATCCGTGAAGCACTCACATTTGATGATGTTCTTCTGGTGCCGCAGGCGTCGGAGATTCTGCCTGCGCAGGTGAATGTGCAGACCGAGCTGACGCGAAAAATCAAACTGAACATTCCCCTTATATCTGCGGCGATGGACACGGTGACAGAGGCCCCCATGGCGATTGCCATGGCGCAGGCCGGTGGAATCGGGGTGATCCACAAAAATTTTTCTATCGAAGAGCAGGTCAACCAGGTCCGTATTGTCAAAAAATTTGAATCCGGCATGGTGGTCAATCCGATTACCATTAATCCGGATAATACGCTGGCGGACACGTTGCAGCTGATGACCGATCATAAGATTTCCGGCATTCCCGTTGTGGAAAAAGCCACTGGCAAGCTGGTGGGCATCATTACCAACCGGGATGTCCGTTTTGCCAGTAACATGTCGCAGCCGGTCAGCGAGATCATGACCCGCGAGAACCTGGTGACCGTCAAGGCCGGCGTCAAGATGGAAGAAGCCAAGATGCTGCTTCATAAGCATCGGATCGAAAAACTTCTGGTGGTGGACGACGAATATAAATGTATTGGCCTGATTACGGTTAAAGATATTGAAAAAGCCCGTCAGCATCCCAATGCCTGTAAAGATGAGGGCGGCCGTCTTCGGGTCGGGGCTGCAACTTCCGTAGGCAAGGATGGTTTTGCCCGGGCTGAGGCGCTCATAGATGCCGGTGTTGATCTTCTTGTGGTGGATACCGCCCACGGCCATAACAAGGATATTCGCGTCATTATCGAAAGACTCAAAAAAGAATACAGCGATATACAGGTGGTGGGCGGTAATGTGGCCACGGGCGATGCGACCAAGGCTCTGATCGACGCCGGTGCGGATGCGGTCAAGGTGGGGATTGGCCCGGGATCCATCTGCACCACCCGGATTGTGGCAGGCATTGGCGTGCCGCAGCTGACCGCCATTATGGATGCGGTTGAAGCTGCCCGGAATTCAGGAGTTTCCATCATCGCCGATGGGGGGATCAAAACATCCGGTGATATCGCCAAGGCCATTGCTGCCGGGGCGAGTACGGTAATGATCGGCTCCCTGCTGGCGGGGACCGAAGAATCCCCGGGCGAAGTTTTCCTGTATCAGGGGCGGTCTTACAAGGCCTATCGGGGCATGGGATCCCTGGGCGCCATGGCACGCGGTTCTGCGGATCGTTATTTCCAGCAGGAAGTCAAGGACACGCTGAAACTGGTGCCGGAAGGCATTGAAGGTCAGGTGCCGTTCAAAGGGCCGGTCGCCGGCATGTTGCATCAACTTGTGGGCGGACTTCGGGCTGCCATGGGCTATACCGGCAGTGCGACCATTCAGGACCTTCATGAACGGGCCAAGTTTGTGAAAATTTCCAATGCCGGACTCCGGGAAAGCCATGTCCATGATGTAACCATCACCCGAGAGTCTCCCAACTATCCGTCCTCATAAGGTCCGCAATGCAGGATCATGCCAGAGTTCAGGCGGTGATTGACCTTGTTGAGGAGGTTCATCACAGCCTTGAACAAAAGGGGCCTGCGGCAGATATGCTGGTCAGGCAATATTTCCGCTCCCGCCGGTATGCCGGCAGCAGGGATCGACGGTTGATTACCGACATGCTGTATAACATCATCCGGGGGTGGGGATCTTTCCGCGCCAGTATGGAGGAATTTTCCGCCCGCAAGATGGTTCTGGCCTTTTTGATTTCGAATGGCACGGCACGGGAGGAAATCGACACATATTTTGGAGGAGCCACCCATGGCCCGGCCCCGCTGACGCCGGAGGAACAATGTTATCTGGATCATTTGAAGATTCCCGAACGTCGCTGCCCCGAATGGATGGAAAACCGTTTGAGGGGTCGTTTTGGTGAGGAACTGGACGAGGCACTGTCAGCACTTAATGAACGGGCGCCACTTAATCTGAGGGTGAACACACTGAAAACCGACCGGGAAAGCGTCTGTGCGGTATTGAGAGAACACAATATTGACGGCATGCCGGGCCAGTGGGGACCGCAGGCGCTGATTGTGCCGACCAATACGCGGATCAGGGATCTTGATCTGTACAAAAAGGGCCTGGTGGAATTTCAGGACGAAGCCGCGCAGATCGCCGTCAGCTTATGCGGCCTTGTCCCCGGGCAGCAGGTTGTGGATTTTTGCGCCGGGGGCGGTGGGAAAAGCCTGGCGGCAGCAGCGGTCATGCAAAATCGGGGACAAATTTACGCCTTTGATATCAGCAAGGCACGGCTTGCTGATCTGAAACCCCGGGCAAAACGTGCTGGCGTACATATCCTTCAAAGCAGGGGGCTGGCGCAAACCGAGGCTGAACGACAGAAGCAGCTTGCCCCAGTGCGGGGGAAAATGGATCGGGTGTTGGTGGACGTGCCCTGTAGCGGAAGTGGCACTTGGCGGCGCAATCCAGAAGCCAAATGGCGGCTGGAAGAAAAAGATCTGATGTTTTACGTACATCTTCAGCAGGAAATTCTGGATCAGGCCTGGCCCCTGGTCCGAGAGGGCGGGCGTCTTGTCTATATGACCTGTTCCCTGTTTGAAGAGGAAAACGAAAACCAGGTTGAACAGTTTCTCCGGCGACACAAGACGGCGGTGTTGAAGGATTATCGGGATACGGCGCCGGGCCGGTTCCCTGAGACATTCTCCTTAATGGCGCCTTGTCTTCTGCTGGTGCCGCACCGTCATGGCACGGACGGTTTTTTTGTCGCCATCATGGAGAAAAAAACGGTTTCATAACCGCTGTGTAAAATTGCCCTCTCCCTGCGAATTCGGCTGGACAAGCGACGGGGTGCAGGCTATTTTCCGGCCATGACAGAGCGGATTCTAATCATTGATTTTGGTTCCCAGGTGACCCAGCTGATTGCGCGCCGGGTCCGGGAAAGTGGTGTATATTCGGAAATTGTCCCGTTTAACCGGGCGGCCGAAATTCTTGATGACTTTAACCCGGCCGGAATTATTCTTTCCGGCGGACCCAGCAGCGTGACTGGTACCGATACCCCCCGCGCCCCGCAGCGGGTATTTGAGATGGGGGTGCCCGTGCTTGGCATCTGTTACGGCGAACAGACCATGTGTGCCCAGTTGGGGGGTAAGGTGGAAAAAGCCGAAGAACGGGAATTTGGTCGGGCTTTTCTGAATGTGACAGAAAACAGCAAGCTTTTTGAGGGGGTCTGGAACAAAGGCGAGCGTCATCAGGTTTGGATGAGCCACGGGGACCGGGTGGTGGCGCTGCCTGACGGGTTTACCGTGATTGGCACCAGTGATAATGCCCCCTATGCCGCTATTGCTGATGAGCAGCGAAAATTCTACGCCGTGCAGTTTCATCCGGAAGTGGTGCATACTCCGGACGGGGCGAAACTGCTGGCCAATTTTGTGCATCAGATCTGTGGCTGCAGCGGGGACTGGACCATGGCGTCCTTCAAAGAAACCGCCATTCAGGCCATTCGCGATCAGGTGGGTAAGGGGCGCGTGATCTGCGGCCTGTCCGGCGGCGTTGATTCTTCTGTGGTTGCGGTATTGCTGCATGAGGCCATCGGAGACCAGCTGACCTGTGTGTTTGTGGATCATGGCCTGATGCGCGCCAATGAAGCAGAACAGGTGGTCAGCCTGTTCCGGGATCATTATAATATTCAGTTGGTGCACAAAGACGCCAGTGATCTGTTTCTGGGGCGGCTTGCCGGGGTGACGGATCCCGAACAGAAACGGAAAATCATCGGTGGACTGTTCATTGACGTTTTCGAGGAAGAAGCGAAAAAAGTTGGTGGCGCGGATTTCCTGGCGCAGGGAACGCTGTATCCCGATGTTATCGAATCCGTGTCTTTTACTGGTGGCCCGAGCGTAACCATTAAATCCCATCACAATGTGGGCGGCTTGCCGGAACGTATGAATATGGCGCTGGTGGAACCTCTGCGGGAACTGTTCAAGGATGAAGTTCGCGCCCTCGGGCGGGAACTGGGCCTGCCGGAAGCGTTTATCAAACGTCATCCATTCCCTGGGCCGGGGCTGGCCATTCGTATTCCGGGAGAGATTACCCGGGAAAAATGCGATATTTTGCGCAAAGCCGATGCCATCTACCTTCAGGAAATTGACAATGCCGGGTTGTATGACGCCATTTGGCAGGCTTTTGCCGTGCTTCTGCCAGTGCGCACCGTGGGGGTCATGGGCGATGAACGGACCTATGATTATGTCTGTGCGCTGCGGGCCGTAACTTCAACAGACGGCATGACGGCGGACTATTATCATTTTGATCATGACTTCCTTTCCCGGGTATCCACCCGCATTATCAACGAGGTGCGCGGGATCAACCGGGTGGTCTATGACATCACTTCCAAACCGCCAGGCACCATCGAGTGGGAATAATGCGGCGAAGGGGAATGATCCGGTTTCCGGCAAAGATAAGCTGAAACTGTGCTGCCATTGGCAAACGGCGCTTCCGGCGGTATAAACATGGGACGTTGACAAGGAGTGTGACATGTATGCAGAAGCCAAAGTCCGCCGCAACACGGTGCGTGATATTGCGAAACTGAAAGGCAAACGTCCTATTGTGTCATTAACGGCCTATACAGCTCCCATGGCCAACTGGTTGGACGACCATGTGGATTTTCTGCTGGTCGGGGATTCCCTGGACATGGTGCTTTATGGCTTTGAGTCTACCACTGGGCTTCCCCTGGATATTATGATCGAGCACACCAAGGCCGTGGTGCGCGGTTCACGCAAGGCCATGGTGATCCTGGACATGCCGTTCGGGACCTATGAGGAATCTCCGGAAATCGCTTTCCGCAATGCGGCCCGTGCGGTCCAGGAAAGCAGCTGTTCCGCCATCAAAATGGAAGGCGGGGCGGAAATGGCCGAGACCATTCATTTTCTGACAGAACGCAAGATTGCCGTGATGGCCCATATTGGTCTGAAACCCCAGGCCGTGAATGTGATGGGCGGTTTTGTCACCCAGGGCCGCACAGAAGATAGCTGGGGGCCGATTCTGGACGATGCCTTTGCCGTTCAGGAAGCCGGCGCCTTCGCTGTGGTACTGGAAGGGATTGCCGAACCGCTAGCGCGCAAGATTACCGAGGAGTTAGATATCCCCACGATCGGAATCGGGGCTTCCGTACATTGTGATGGTCAGATTCTGGTCACCGAAGACATGCTTGGCCTGTTTCCCAGCAATGCCAAATTTGTTAAACGCTATGCGGAAATCGGAAAAACCATTGATGAAGCGGTGCGGACTTATGCCGAAGAAGTCAAAAATCGAAAATTTCCCGGCCCTGAACATACTTATGCCATGAAAAGCAAGTCCTAAGGCTTTTTCCATATCTGTGGCTTTGCCGATTGCCTTCTGAGGCGAGGCGGGCTATCTTGTGCAGCACTATCCATCAAGGGAAAAATAAAACAGGAGACCTTGATTGTCTGAAGAATTTATTCGTGAAGTTGATGAAGATCTGCGTCATCAGCAGCTCGTTTCCCTCTGGAAAAAATACGGCGTGTATATCATTGGAACGGCCGTAGGGGTGATATTGTTTGTGGCCGTTTTCCAGGGCTATGGGAAATATATGGAAAGCCGGTATGCGGAACAGGCGCTGGCTTATGGCGAAATGTTGAAAACCCTGGAGCAGGGGGAGACGGCAAAAGCTCTGGAGCAACTCAACGCGCTTGAGACATCCGCTGTGGAAGGTTACCAGATACTTGCTGCCTTTAAAAAGGCGGATATTCTTCTGAAGGAGGGAGACAAAATGGCGGCGGTCTCTGCACTGGACGCGTTGGCGGCATCAGGAGATGTGGATCAGGTTTACCGAGATCTGGCCCGCTTTCAGGCCGCCACCATGCTGATTGATACGGCGACATATGGGGACATCAAGGCCCGTCTCGATCCTTTGACACGTGAAGGCAATACCTGGCAGTTTCTGGCGCTGGAAATGCTGGCGATGTCTGCCCTGAGAAACGGAGATTCGGCGGAAGCCCGGGAGGTTCTTACGAGCCTGGTGGAGAATCTGGAAACTCCCGCAACCATCAAGCTGCGCGCAGAACAGCTGTTAAATATCATTGAATAAGCAGACAATAGTGGGACCATCCATGGTGTTTCAGTTTTCCCCCGCCTTCAACAGATTTCGCTATCCTCTTCTTGCTGTAATGATCGGCAGTCTTGCCGCTTGCGGCGGAGGATCAAGTCCGACCAGCAAGGACCGGCTGGAAGGAGAACGTATTCCGGTGTTGACTTTTGAACAGACACTTCAACCGGATTCCGATCTGCACAATCTTCAGATTGTGTTACCGGCGCCGCAAGTGAACCCGGAATGGCCGCAGGCCGGTGGCAATGCCCGTCATTATCTGGGGCATCCCGCGCTGTCCGATAATCCCCGCAAGATATGGAGTACGGACATTGGGGAAGGATCCAATGGGCGCCACGGTCTGGGCAGTATGCCGGTGATCAGTGACGGACGCGTCTATATGATTGATTCCCGGGCTGTTGTGCGGGCCTTTGATGCCGAAACGGGCCGCAAGATCTGGGAACACAAATTTAAGGAAGAAGGGGAAACTGAAAAGAACGCTTATGGCGGGGGGGTGACCACCGGTGGCGGCAGGCTTTTCATCACGAACGGCTATGGGCATGTGGCGGCAATGGACCCGGCGACGGGGGAGGTAGTGTGGCAAACCAGGACCGGAACCCCGATGCGCGGCGCGCCCACCTATGCAGACGGGCGTGTTTTTGCCTTGACCAATGACAATCAGACCTATGCCATTGATGCGGAAAATGGCGAAATTCTCTGGAATGAGATTGGTATTGCAGAAGTGGCTGGCCTGTTGGGGGCGGCAAGCCCGGCTGTGATTGGTACAACGGTCATTTCCGCCTATTCTTCGGGCGAAATTTATGCCATGCGGGTGGAAAACGGCCGCGGGCTGTGGTCCGATACCCTGTCTCGGCAAGGGCGGCTGACAGCTATGGCAAGTCTCAGGGATGTGGATGGTCATCCGGTCATCTATGACAACAAGGTCTACGCCATCAGTCATAGCGGCCGTATGGTGGCCATTGACTTGAGGACCGGGACTCGTATCTGGGAACAGAATGTGGGCTCGCAGCATATGCCCTGGGTGGCCGGGGACTTTATTTACGTGGTCACCCCGGAAAGTGAGCTGATCTGCCTGACCCGCCGGGATGGAAAAATCCGCTGGATTACCCAGCTGGAACGTTACAAGGATCCCAATTCCCGCAAGGAACCGGTGCATTGGCATGGACCGTTGCTGGCGGGGGATCGTCTCGTCGTGACCTCATCCCACGGTTATGCGGTTTCCGTTTCGCCTTATACGGGAGAGTTCATCAGTGGCCTGAAGTTGCCGGGAGATGCGGAAATGGGGCCGATTGTCGCCAATAACACGCTTTATATCATGACAACGGATGGCGAACTGGTGGCGTATCGTTAGGGCCCGGGAGCGGCTTGCGCGCCAGAATATTTTTAACAAACGGATTTGATTCTTTGGCCCGTTTTGGTAAAAAAACGGGCCAGTTTTATTGAGACAGGGTTCCGGAAATGTCCTTTACTGTCGCTATTATTGGTCGTCCCAATGTGGGAAAATCGACATTGTTCAACCGGTTGGTCGGCAAGCGGCTGGCGCTTGTGGATGACACCCCGGGGGTGACGCGTGACCGGCGTGAAGCCTTGGCGCGGCTGGGGCCATTTAAATTCAGGATCATTGATACGGCAGGTCTTGAAGAAGGCAAGGGCGATAGCCTGTCGGCGCGCATGTGGCGGCAGACGGAAAAAGCCATCGAGGAAGCCGATTTTTCCCTGTTCATGATTGATGCCCGTGCCGGCGTGACGCCGCTGGACCGGCATTTTGCCGATATTCTGCGTAAAGGCAATCACCCTTTGCTGCTCCTGGCCAACAAGGCCGAAGGCCGGGCGGGAGAGCAGGGGCTGTATGAAGCCTACGAACTGGGGCTGGGAGACCCTATCCCGGTTTCCGCCGAACATGGCGAAGGGCTGGCGGAACTGATCGAAGGGTTTGACAGAATGATTTTCGATCTTAACCTGGACAGCGGCGAGGGAGAGGATGACGAGGTCACTTCCAAATCCGTTGATATTGTCGGGGAAGTTACCGAAGAACAGGAAAGCGAAAGCGAAGTGGACAGCGGGCTTCCCCTGCAGATGGCCATTGTCGGCCGGCCCAATGTGGGCAAATCCACACTGGTCAACAGGCTTCTGGGCGAAGATCGGCAGATTACCGGGCCGGAAGCGGGGCTCACCCGGGATACGATCGGAATTACTTTCGACTATCAGGGGCGTGAGATCCGCATGTTTGATACCGCTGGCCTGAGACGCAAAAGCCGAATTCAGGACAAGCTGGAAAAACTATCTGTGGCGGACACCATTCGGGCCCTGAATTTTGCCGAGGTGGTGGTGCTGATGGTGGATGTGACCCAGCCCTTTGAACGGCAGGACCTGAACATTGCGAGCCTGATTGTGCAGGAAGGGCGGGCGTTGGTCATTGCCCTGAATAAATATGACCTGATTGAAAACCGTCAGGAAGTCATGAAAGATATCCAGTATAAGCTGGAGCATACCCTACCGCAGGTCAAGGGTATTCCCCTGGTGCCGTTGTCGGCGCTCACGGGGCGTCATGTGGACAAGCTCATGCCGGCGGTATTTGAAGCCTACCGGCAGTGGAACCGCCGCATCAGTACCGCTAAGCTGAATAAATGGCTGGCGGCAACGACGGAATATCATCCAGCGCCTTCAGTGAAAGGCAAACGTATCAAGCTGCGTTACATGACCCAGGTGAAGACCCGGCCGCCGACTTTTGCTATTTTCTGTAACCGGCCGGCGGATGTGGCCACCAGTTATCAGCGGTATCTGATCAATGAGTTGCGTTGGGATTTCGATCTGCCTGGCGTGCCGATCCGTCTTCTGCTGCGTGGCGGTGACAACCCCTTTGCCAAAAAATCCTGAATATAAAGCCATGATCTGTGCGGGGTGATCTATCCCAATGCTATTATGGCTGTTATCTACCATGTTTGAGGGGTTCATTCCAGAGACGGGACAGTAGTATGATTGCGGCTCACTCGCAATAATGACAAGTGGTTGAGAATTCACTTCAAAGCCTGTCTTTCCAGTCCCGAAAGTCGAAGACTTCCCCATTGGCGGTGCAATCGGGCAGGCAGAGTTTCAGGAAAAGCGGGGTAAGTTCTGCGGGGTGCGGCAGGGTTTGCGGATCTTCCCCCGGCATGGCGCGCGCGCGCATGGCGGTGCGAGTGGGGCCAGGATTGATCAAATTGGTTCGCAGATTGGTTTTACTGGTTTCAGCAGCATAAGTTTTCACCAGGCATTCCAGGGCGGCTTTGGTGGTGGCGTATCCGCCCCAGTAAGCGCGGGGATTTCGCGCGACGGTCGAGGTGACAAAAATCGCCCGCCCGGCTTCGGCGTTTCTCAATAACGGGTCAAAGGATCTAAGCAACCGCCAGTTGGCGGTGACATTGACAGTCATGAGGTCTTCCCATTCCTTAGGGCGGATATGGGGCAGGGGGGAAAGCGGCCCGAGAATAGCGGCATTGCCGATCAGAATATCCAGGCGACCGTATTTTTCCGCCACATGGCCGCCCAGCCGGTCTATGCCGTCAAAATCTTTCAGGTCCAGGGGCACAAGGGTTGCTTCCCCGCCTACGGTGCGAATGCGATCATCAAGTTCCTCAAGACCGCCCACTGTGCGGGCTACAGCAATAATATGGGCGCCTTGTCTGGCGAGTTCCAGACTCACCGCCGCGCCAATGCCTCGCGAGGCACCGGTCACCAGAGCGACTTTACCATCCAGTTTTTTGTCGTCTGTGATGCTCATGTCATGAATCCGTGAGAAATGATATTTGTTTTTCCCCTTCACCCAGGGATTCATCGGTAAGCGGGGTGGGGTAATCCCCAGTGAAGCAGGCATCGCAATATTGCGGGCTGTCATTATTGCGCCCGCTTTCCCCCACTGCCCGGTACAGCCCGTCAATACTGATAAAAGCCAGGCTGTCCACTTTGATATATTGGGCCATTTCCTCGACATTCATGCGCGAGGCAAGAAGCTTTTCTTTTTTCGGGGTATCCACGCCGTAAAAACAGCAATCTGTTGTGGGCGGACTGGCGATTCGCATATGCACTTCTTTGGCGCCGGCCTGGCGCATCATATCGACAATTTTGACGGATGTGGTGCCGCGCACGATACTGTCGTCAATCAGTACGATGCGTTTACCGCGAATTTCGGCCTTGTTGGCGTTGTGTTTGAGTTTTACGCCCAGATGCCGGATCTGGTCGGAGGGTTCGATAAAGGTCCGACCCACATAATGGTTGCGGATAATGCCGAGTTCAAAGGGGATCCCGGACTGTTGAGCATAACCGATAGCTGCGGGCACCCCTGAGTCGGGGACCGGGATGACCATGTCCGCCTCTACGCCGCTTTCTTTGGCCAGTTCCTGGCCGATGCGTTTGCGGACTTCATAAACGCTGCTGTTATTGGTGATGCTGTCGGGGCGGGAAAAATACACATGTTCGAAAATACATGGCCGGGGCTGCTGGGTGGGGAACGGTTTATGGGAGGTAATGCCGTCCGCATCAATAACCACCAGTTCGCCGGGTTCCACATCCCGAATATAGTCGGCGCCGATAATATCAAGGGCGCAGGTCTCGGACGCGAAGATATAGGTTCCTTCGGAAAGTTTGCCCAGCACTAGGGGGCGTACACCCAACGGGTCACGAGCGCCGATCATTTTCTTTTGCGACAGGGCGACCACGGAATAGGCCCCTTCGATCCGTCGCAGGGCATCAATGACCCGGTCCACCAGATTCATATAGGTGCTGGTGGCGACCAGATGGATGATCACTTCGGAATCGGATGTGGACTGGAAAATCGCCCCTTTATCCACAAGGAGTTTGCGCAGGGTCCAGGCATTGGTCAGATTGCCATTATGGGCCACGGCAAATCCGCCGGAGGACAGATCGGCAAACAGCGGCTGAATATTGCGCATGGCGGATCCGCCTGTGGTGGAATAGCGTACATGGCCAATGGCTGCATTGCCGGGAAGGGACTGGATAACCCGTTCGGAATTGAAGTTATCAGCCACATGGCCCATGGATTTATGGGTATGAAACTGTTTGCCGTCAAAGGAAACAATCCCCGCCGCTTCCTGACCCCGGTGTTGCAGAGCATGCAGACCAAGAACCGTATGGGCCGCCGCTTCCGGGTGGTTGTATATGCCGAAAACGCCGCATTCCTCATGCAGCTTGTCATCATCAAACGGGTTTGTGCCGAGAATATCTCGGTCCGGCGTCTGATGAATTTGTGTTGCCGGAGAGGGGGCCGTCCCGTCAAGGACGGGGGACTCAAAAGAGGGGGTCTTTTTATCCATCATGCTAAAGCCAGCTCGTCTCTGTGGTTACACGGGCGTTATATTGCCAAATCAATGGTATGTGAACCTTTTTTTATTCTTTCGAGTGTTTCTTGAAAAGTTCGTCAAGCGCCTGGGCATCATCTTCGCGGTATCCGGGTTCATCCGGATGTTCCGCCGGGAAGGAGGGAACCATATTTTTCAGGCGTTGCAGGGCTTCGATATCCTTGCGGCGCTCTTCAAAATCCATATCTTCCTTATAAGGATTGATGGCGTTCAGCATACTGGCCCCATATTGTACCAGTGGACGGGATCGGGAGTCCAGAAACCAGTCCGGATATTTTTTTTCCGAAATAAAGGGAGTGGTCAGAAGATAAAAAAAGCAGATCAACAATATGCCGCGGGCGAGGCCGAATAAAACGCCAAGCCCGCGATCCACGGCACCCACATGGCTTTCCTTGATTTTTTTACCGATGGTTGACGCGATCAGTTTCAGCAAGACCAGGCTGAGAACGCCAAGCAGGGCGTAGGTGAGGATGTCCGCCATAAATTCGGGGCGGATCAGTTGATAGGCATAAGGCGCCACGAGGGGGTGTCCCTGCAGGGTCAGGAAGATCGCTCCGCCAAGGGCCGCAAGGCTTAGGGCTTCGGTCGTGAATCCCCGGGACAGGGAGACAATGGCGGACACCAGAAGGATCACCAGGACCACGGCGTCAAAAGGATTGATCGACAGGCCATCCATAATGTTTATCCCTCGAAATCTGCTGCGACAAGATCAACCAGTTTACGAATTTCGTCAAGCTCGATAAGGCGCAGCTCCTTCCCCTTATGTTTAATATTCGCCGGAATATAGGCTTGTTCAAACCCCAGTTTTGCGGATTCCTTCAGCCGGGCATCGGCCTGTCCAACGGGGCGAATCTCTCCGGACAGGCTTATTTCCCCGAACAGAACGGTCTCCGCAGGTATTGGACGCCCGGAAAGTGACGAAATCAAGGCGGCTGCAACTGCAAGATCCGCCGCGGGTTCGTTGATCCGAAGCCCTCCGGCCACATTGAGGTAAATGTCATAACCGCCAAGCCCCAGCCCACATCGAGCATCAAGCACAGCAATGATCATGGCGAGTCGCCCGCTGTCCCAGCCGACCACGGCCCGACGCGGCGTGGCCAGGGAAGAGGGGGCAACAAGGGCCTGCATTTCCACCAGCAGCGGCCGTGACCCTTCCATGCCGGCAAATACCGCGGAGCCTGTGACCTGATCGCTGCGATTGCCAAGAAACAGGGCGGAAGGGTTGTGCACTTCCTGCAACCCCTGGTCGCTCATTTCAAAAACCCCGATTTCATCGGTGCCGCCAAACCGGTTTTTGACGGCGCGCAGGATGCGGAACTGATGTGCCCGTTCCCCTTCAAAATACAGTACCGTATCCACCATATGTTCCAGCACCCGGGGACCGGCGATCTGTCCATCCTTGGTGACATGTCCCACAATCAGCACGCAGACATTGCGGCGTTTGGCAAACCGGATCAGTTCCTGGGCACAGGTGCGCACCTGGGCCACCGTGCCGGGCGCGGACTCGATGGTGTCTGCATACATGGTTTGTATGGAATCGATGACCACCACCTGGGGCGTTGTATGTTCGAGGGTGCTGACAATATCCCGCAGGCTGGTTTCTGATCCTAGCCTGACCGGGCTGTCAGCCAGCCCTAGACGCCGCGCCCGCATGCGCACCTGGTTGGTGGATTCCTCGCCAGAGATATAGACCGCAGAAATGCCTTTATGGGCCAGGCGGCTCATGGCCTGCAACAATATAGTGGATTTTCCGATCCCTGGATCGCCCCCGATCAGCAGCGCCGAGCCCGGCACCAGACCGCCGCCACAGGCCCGGTCAAATTCCTTGATCCCACTGACCATACGCGGCGGTGCAGCTTCGCTGCCTTTCAGATCTCCAAGCTCAATGATACGGCCCTTGGCATTGGCGGCTCCTCTGCCAAGACCTGAAGGAAGGCTTTCATCCGTCTCTTCGACCAGACTGTTCCATTCGCCGCAGCCCTCGCATTGTCCCATCCATTTGGAGGTGACGGTGCCGCAGCTTTGGCAGACATATTTCTTTCGCGCTCTGGCCATCATCAACTCTTAAGGAGTTCCATATGGATCGGCCCTTCGGCGCGGCCGTGAATAAATTGATCCACATAGTCATTGCCGCTGTGATCAATCTGATCCCGGGGGCCGCTCCATATAATGTTGCCCTTGTAAATCATAGCGCAGCGGTCGGCAATCTTGCGCACGCTCGACATGTCATGGGTAATGGTCAGTGTGGTTGCCCCCAGATCCTTCACGCATTCCACAATCAGGTCATTGATCACATCCGCCATGATCGGGTCAAGGCCTGTGGTCGGTTCGTCAAAAAAGATGATTTCCGGTTCGTGGGCAATGGCGCGGGCGAGGCCGACGCGTTTTTGCATGCCGCCGGACAGTTCTGCGGGACTCAAATCCGCCACGTCCGGTTCAAGCCCTACCCGGCGCAGTTTTTCAATGGCGACGTCCCGGGCTTCCTTGCGGCTGACGCTTTTTTCCGCAAGAAGACCAAAAGCGACATTTTCCCAGACCGGTAGGCTGTCAAACAACGCCGCGCCCTGAAACAGCATACCGAATTTGCGCAGAATTTTGCGCCGGTCCCGGTTTTTCATCCCTACGGTTTCCTGGCCGTCGATTTTGATGCTGCCCCCGTCCGGATGTAAAAGCCCGAGGATACATTTCAGCGTAACGGATTTTCCGGAGCCCGAGCCGCCGATGATCACCATGGATTCCCCGGGCATGATGTCCAGGTTGATGTTTTCCAGTACGGTTTTGCGCCCGAACTGTTTGCGAACGCCCTGAAGGCTGATTTTGGGCTGATGTATAGGGGAAGATTTGTTCATGTGCCGAAAAACATCTCTGTCACAATATAGTTGGAAAGCAAGATCAGGATACAGGCGGACACCACAGCATTGGTGGTGGCAATCCCTACGCCCTGGGCGCCGCCGCGGCTGTAATAACCGTGATAACAGCCCATCAGGGATAACATGAATCCAAAAACGGCGCCTTTGGTCAGGCTGGCCATGACGTCAATCTGTTCCAGAAAGTCCACGGTGGTGGTGATATAGGTGCTGGGATTAAACCCCAGCTTGCCTGTGGCAATTAAAAAACCGCCGAACACGCCGATGGTATCCGCCACGATCACCAGCATGAACGGCATCATGATGGTGGTGGCCAGAACCCGCGGCGCAATCAGATATTTAAAGGGGTCCGTGGACAGGGTGGCCAAGGCGTCAATCTGTTCGGTGACCCGCATGGTGCCGATTTCGGCGGCCATGGCGGCGCTGACACGTCCGGCAACAATCAGACCACACAGCACCGGACCCAGTTCGCGCACAATGCCGATCACGACGATGCTGGGCAGCACGCTTTCCGCATTAAAACGAGAGCCGCCTTCATAAATATTGAGCGCCAGCGCGGCACCGGTAAACAACGACGTCAATCCCACCACCGGCAGGGAATAATACCCTACGGTCATCATTTGCCGGACCAAGGACCGCAGATAATAGGGGGGGGCAAACATGTGGCTCACCGAAGCAGTGGCAAACAGGCCGACGCGCCCGGCGGCTTGCAGGAACAGAAAAACCACACGCCCGATAATGGCAAGAAAATTCATTATGCTTATGATCCGCTTTACAGTAAATCTGTCAGTTAATCTATGGGGATATAGATCCGTTGATAACGTTCTCTCACCCCTGTCAGAATTTCATATTGGCTTAGGTTAGACAGTTCAGACGCCTTTTCAAGTGTAATGTGCGGCCCCAAAAGCTCTACTTCCTGTCCGACCTTGACGGTACTGAGTTTTTCGTCGCTGATGTCAAGGGCCAGCATGTCCATGGATACCCGGCCCACTACCGGCACGTCTACGCCGTCGATAAAGGCCCGTCCCGTATTGTTAAATTTCTGAAGATATCCGTCCGCATATCCCACATTGACAATGGCGATGCGCCGACTGTTCGGGGCGGTCCAGGTCGCTCCATATCCCACTGTCATGTTTTTTTCCAACTGGCGGATCTGTAATACTCTACCGGTGATGGTGCAGGTCGGGCGGATGCCCTCCGGCAAGGGGGCCGGGATGGCAGGATTGCCGCCGAACATCAACAGGCCCGGCCGCAACAAGTCAAAATGGTAGCTTCGCCCCAGGAGAATACCGGCAGAATTGGCAAGACTCGCCGGGCAGTCCGGGAAGGCCTCACATATTTTGTGGAAGGCATGGCGCTGTTTTTCGTTCAGCGGGTGATCGGTCATATCGGCACAGGCCAAATGGCTCATAACCAGACGGATCGTCAACGCGTTCAGGGGTTCCGGCGTATTCAATAGTCTTTCTGTCTGTTCGGGAGAAAAACCAAGCCGGTTGATTCCGGTATCAAAATGTAGGGCACAGGGCGCCCCCCCGCCAAGTTCTCTCCAGAAGGCCAGCTGTTCCGGCGTATTGAGAACCGGGCGCAGGTCATGATCCCGGAATACTGTTTCATGCCCCGGGAAAATTCCATTCAGCACATAAATGACCGCTTGTGGCACGTGCCGGCGCAATTTCACGGCTTCCGCCAGATTGGCGACAAAAAACTGGCGACAGCCCGCATGGTGATATAATGCGGGGGCGACCCTTTCGATTCCCGTGCCATAGGCGTCGGCCTTGACCATCGCGGCGGCCTCGATATCGTTCGCCAGTCGCCTAATGGTTTGATAATTTTCAACGATTGCCGGCAGGTCAATGGTCAAACTGGCCTGGCAATCCGAAGGAAGTTCCCATATGGTTGCCTCCGGGATCATCATGTCGGAAGTCATCAGAAATTGCGCTCCGGTAAATGATCGTCCGCCATGGGCGGGTCGGAAAATTTGGTGGTTTCGCTGTTAAAACGCAATTCAATAATGCCGGTAGGGCCGTGACGCTGTTTCCCGATGATGAATTCGGCCTTGCCCAACATTTTGTCGCATTCCTCCAACCAAGTCACATGTTCCGGTGTCCCGGGGTCAGGCTGTTGCTGGTGCAGGTAATATTCCGGGCGGTAAACAAAAGTCACCATATCCGCATCCTGCTCAATAGACCCGGATTCACGCAGGTCAGACAGAAGGGGGCGTTTGTTGTCCCGGGATTCGATGGTTCGGCTGAGCTGAGAAAGGGCCAGAACCGGAATCTGAAGTTCTTTGGCTAATCCTTTGAGGCCACGGGTAATTTCGGAAATTTCCTGGACCCTGTTTTCCGGGCCTCTGCCTCTGTCATTGCCTCCGCGCAACAATTGCAGATAGTCCACAATCACCAACCCGACACCATGCTGGCGTTGCAGGCGGCGCGCCCGGGTGCGCAGGCCGCCAATGGTAAGCTGAGGGGTGTCGTCGATAAACAGCGGCAGTTCCTCAATCTCCTGTGCGGTGCGGGCCAGCCGGTTGAACTGCTCCTGATTGAGTTGACCTTTGCGCAGATCCTGGGACGGCAGTTGCGCCTGTTCCGCAAGAATACGGGTGGCCAGCTGATCAGCAGACATTTCCAGAGAGAAAAATGCCACCACCGCGCCGCGGTTTTCTTCATGAGGAATGCCGGCGCGGGCCTGTTCCAGATAGGCCTTGGCGGCGTTGAAGGCGATATTGGTGGCAAGCGCCGTTTTTCCCATGGCGGGACGGCCCGCCAGAATAACCAGGTCGGATTTATGCAACCCGCCAATATGATTGTTGATGGAAGTAAAACCGGTTGTCACGCCTGACAGTTTCCCGGCGTTTTTTCGGGAAATTTCAATGACTTGTACGGCTTCTGCCGCGGCCTTGGCAAAACTTTTGAAACCGCCCTCGCTGGCCCCGGTTTCGGCCAGGGAATAAAGCGCCCGTTCAGCGTTTTCAATTTGATCCTGAGCGTTTTTGTCCAGATCATGATCATAGGCGTCGTTGACAATATCGGTGCCGATCTTGATCAATTCGCGTTTGAGCGCCATCTGGTAGATGATCTGGCCGTAATCGGCGGCATTGATGATGCTGATGGAAGAGCCTACGAGAGAGGCCAGATACGCCGCCCCGCCCACCTCTTCCAAGGTTTCTTCCTGCTCGAAATAAGGTTTCAGGGTGACCGGCGAGGCAATCATGCCTTTCTCGATCAGTTTGCGGCAGGCCTCATAGATTTTTTGATGGGCGGCATTGGCAAAATGTTGGGCTTCCAGAAAATCCTGAACCTGGGCAATGGCGTCATTATTGGATAAAATTGCGCCAAGCAGCGCCTGTTCCGCTTCGAGGTTATGGGGGATTTCACGGAATTTCGCAGCATTATAGGCGATGACATTGGTGTCTTTGTCGAGAGGAGTGCTGGGGATTTCCGGGTTGTCTGCCATAACGTTTTCTGATCTCCGATTCTATAGGGGACATCATAGTTCATAAGCATGAAAAAAGGCAACCAAATGGCTGCCTTTTGAAATTCGATAAGGGGAAAAAAGACTATTCGCTTTTGTTTTCTTCTTCTGTCTCCGTAGCTTCGGCCTCAGTTTCAGCTTCGGGTTCAGAAGCTTCTTCTGTGGCTTCCCCGGAAAGCTCTTCAATAACTTCTTCCGGTTTTTCGAAATAGTCTTCGACGGAAATCTCTTCGGCAGCTTCGCGGGCCCGGACTTCTTCGCCTTTGGCCTGAATTTCCGCTTCATCCTTGGAACGGGCCACATTGATGGAAACGGTGACGCTGACTTCCGGGTGCAGACGGATTTCGATGGCGTAAATGCCGATGGATTTGATCGCCCGATCCAGAACGATCTGGTTGCGGTTTACCTGATAGCCTTGTTCCAAGAGGGCTGCGGCAATGTCCCGGGAAGACACAGAACCGTAAAGCTGTCCGGAATCCCCGGCGCTGCGGATAATAATGGCGGAAACATTGTCCATTTTCGCAGCAACTGCTTCGGCCTCTTTTTTGGCTTCCAGATTGCGGGCTTCAATTTCCTTGCGCTGAGCCTCGAAATAATCGAGGTTGGCCTTCGTGGCTCTGAGGGCCTTGTTCTGCGGCAGCAGGAAGTTACGGGCATAACCGTCCTTAACGCTCACCACATCCCCGATCTGTCCCAGCTTGGCGATACGTTCAAGAAGAATGACTTGCATGTTTTGTCTCCTTATTGAACCACATAAGGCAGCAAGGCCAGGTTGCGTGCCCGTTTGATGGCCCGGGCCAGCTCGCGCTGTTTCTTGGAAGAAACGGCGGTAATCCGGCTGGGGACGATCTTGCCACGTTCGGAAATGTATTTGGACAGCAGACGCACGTCCTTATAGTCAATGGTCTGGGCATTTTCCCCGGAGAAGGGGCATGACTTACGGCGCCGGAAGAAGGGGCGACGTGAGAAACCGCCTGCGCGGGGGGTATCTTTTTTCTCTGACATGGGTAATCCTTTCTACTGGGTTAGTCTTCGCCGCGGCCGCCACGCTCCTTGGAGCGCATCATGACGGAATCCCCTTCTTCCAGTTCTTCAACCCGGACCGTCATGTAACGGATCAGGTCTTCATGGATGCGGGAATTGCGTTCCAGTTCTGAAATGGCCTGGGCTGGGCCGTCAATGTTCAGGTGAACATAATGACCCTTTTTGTATTTCTTGATACGATAGGCAAGATTGCGAAGACCCCAATATTCTGATTTGGTAACTTTACCACCGTTATTTTCAATAACTTTTGTCAGATCTTCGGTAATCGCATCAACCTGTTGGGGTTGGATATCCTGCCGTGCGATATATGTAAATTCATAATAAGGCATCGGGTTTCCTTTAAACTACCAGTTAAAAGTCCTTGCCCGGGGTGGACACGAATATCAGATGGCCACATTACACAATTAACCGGACCGCTTCTGCCGCAAAAAATTGCTGCAGAAGGCGCGGACTATACAACAAACACCGCCAAAAACAAGCCCTTTCGCCAAAAAAAACGCGGGCTTTATAAGACGGCGCGCCTGAAGTGTCTTTATGGGCCTGAGGGCCCTTATATTAAAGGGTCTTGCGGCGGAAGGTAAGGCTTTTTTGCAAGTCTTCTTGACAGTTTCAGGGTAGGCGTTATGAGATAAGCAACCTTTATTTGACATCTATGAGGGACAAAATAGTCATGACACGTGCATTCACCTTTCCGGGACAGGGCAGTCAGACCGTTGGCATGGGCCGGGAACTGGCGGAAAACATGCCTGTGGCCGCTCAGGTTTTTGAGGAAGTGGACGACGCTTTGAATGAACATCTGAGCCGGGTAATGTTTGAGGGACCGCAGGAAGACCTCACCCTGACCCATAATGCTCAGCCGGCGCTGATGGCGGTCAGTATTGCCGTGATCAGGGTTCTGGAAAAGGATTTTGACGTGCCGCTGGCCACCGCTGCCGCCTATGTGGCCGGGCATTCCCTTGGTGAATATTCCGCCTTAACGGCGGCTGGCGCGCTGACTCTATCTGATGCCGCGAAATTGCTGCGGCTGAGGGGGGAGGCCATGCAGCGGGCGGTTCCGGTGGGCGAGGGTGCCATGGCGGCGATTCTCGGGCTGGAGATGGCCGATGTGGAGGCTGTGGTGAAGGAGGCTGTACAGGACGGCGAGGTGTGTACGGCGGCGAATGATAATGCGAACGGCCAAGTGGTGATCAGCGGCACGAAAGCGGCCGTCGAGCGGGCCATTCCGCTGGCCAAGGAAAAGGGGGCAATGAAAGGTGTTCTGTTGCCTGTGAGCGCCCCGTTCCATTGCGCCCTGATGCAGCCTGCGGCCGAGGAAATGGAGGCTGCGCTCAAGGAGACGGCTATTCAGGCGCCGGTGGTGCCGGTTATTGCCAATGTGACAGCCGCGCCGGAAAATGACCCGGAGGTGATCCGCCGCCTTCTGGTGGAACAGGTCACTGGACGGGTGCGCTGGCGGGAAAGTGTGTTAAAAATGGCCGAACTAGGCGTGGACAGTTTTGTGGAAGCCGGCGCTGGCAAGGTTCTGACCGGTCTGGTGCGGCGCATTGATCGCTCATTGACCGGCCTATCCTTGCAGACTCCGACGGATATTGAGGCTTTCGCCACGTCCTTGAAGTCTTGAAAATGATATATCGAAATTTTTGGGAGACAGATGATGTTTAACCTGGAGGACAAATGCGCGCTGGTGACGGGCGCCTCCGGCGGTCTTGGCAAAGCCATCGCCACGGCTTTGTTTCAGCAGGGCGCCAAAGTGGCGCTTTCGGGAACCCGTATGGAACCGCTTGAGGCCCTGGCGGCGGAATTGGGGGACGGGGCCTATGTCGTGCCGGCAAACCTCAGCGATCCGGTTTCGGTGGAGGCCTTGCCCAAAGCTGCTGAAGAAGCCCTGGGGCGCGTGGATATTCTGGTGAATAATGCGGGTATTACCCGGGATAATCTAGCCATGCGCCTGAAGGACGAGGATTGGGATCTGGTACAGCAGGTGAATCTTAAAGCCGCATTCAAGTTATCCCAGGCGCTGATGCGGGGCATGATGAAACGCCGCTTTGGTCGCATTATCAATATTACTTCCGTGGTAGGGGTGACCGGCAATCCGGGGCAGGCCAATTATGCGGCCTCCAAGGCCGGCCTGATCGGTATGAGCAAGTCTCTGGCTCTGGAAGTGGCCAGCCGCGGCATTACCGTGAACTGTATTGCCCCGGGCTTTATCGAGAGCCCCATGACCGACGCTCTGGACGAGGGACAGAAGGAACGGATTCTGAATAGTGTGCCGATGGGGCGTCTGGGCACGGGAGGGGATATTGCTGCGGGCGTGGTGTATCTGGCCAGTGAAGAAGCTGCCTATATTACCGGGCAGACCTTACATATTAATGGCGGCATGGCAATGATCTGAAACTGCCCCAAGGGCGGAACAGGATTAATGCGCCTGGGCTGACGATATTCTTGGGCTGAGATATTATTGAGCCAATATTATATTGGCAAAGCCGGGAAATCTGTGCTAGGTAGCCTGCGAAAACTGCAAATGTTTCAGTTTGGTGGCAAAAAGTCACAAGAATGCCTTTTTCTGTCACCGATCTTGGGGTATTAAATACTGGTTCGCCAGGTATAGTTTTGTTTATAACCGGATCTGGAGGATCCACAGAACTTAGGGAAAGAAATATGAGTGACGTAGCTGAGCGCGTTAAAAAAATTGTTGTCGAGCATCTCGGCGTTGAAGAAGACAAAGTGACCAATGAAGCCAGCTTCATTGACGATCTGGGAGCTGACAGCCTGGATACCGTTGAGCTGGTTATGGCTTTTGAAGAAGAATTCGGATGCGAAATTCCCGATGATGCCGCTGAAAAAATCCTGACCGTTAAGGACGCCATTGATTTTATCAGCGCCAACGCGTAACTCGCTGTAAACCAGCCCTTTATCAATGCCGCGCAATTCTGTTATCCTTCTCAGCCAGGTGCAGCATTGTCGCGGCTTTGTCATATTTGCGGAATATGACATCCTGAGAAGAGAAACAATAAGAGGTTAAGAGAATGAGACGAGTGGTAGTCACCGGCCTTGGTCTTGTCACACCCCTGGCCACAGGGGTTGAAGAAACCTGGAAACGTCTTATTGCCGGTGAGTCCGGTGCCGGACCCATCACCAAGTTTGATGCATCTGATCTGTCGTCCAGAATCGCCTGTGAGGTGAAGTATGGCGACGGGACGAACGGAACCTTTAATCCGGATGATTGGATGAGCGCCAAGGACCGCCGTCGCATTGATGATTTTATTCTCTATGGGATTGCTGCTTCTGACATGGCATTGAAAGATTCCGGTTGGATGCCGGAAACCGAAGAAGAACGGTGCCGCACCGGCGTGCTGGCCGGGTCCGGGATTGGAGGCCTGCCGGGCATTCAGGATGAAGCCATCAACATGCATGAACGTGGTGTGCGTCGGGTTAGCCCGCATTTTATTCCGCGCTGTCTGATTAACCTGATTTCCGGGAATGTGTCCATCCGTTACGGTCTTAAAGGTCCCAATCATGCGGTGGTGACGGCCTGTGCCACGGGCACCCATGCCCTGGGCGATGCTGCCCGCCTGATTGCCCTGGATGACGCGGATGTGATGCTGGCCGGGGGGGCGGAGGCCGCCATTTGCCGGATCGGGGTGGCCGGTTTTGCCCAGGCCAAGGCGTTGAGCACCCATTTCAATGACACCCCCGAAAAAGCCTCCCGTCCTTGGGACCGGGATCGCGACGGGTTCGTCATTGGCGAAGGGGCCGGTATGGTGGTGTTGGAAGAATATGAACATGCCAAGGCGCGCGGGGCCAAAATCTATGCCGAAATTGTGGGGTATGGCTTGTCGGGAGATGCCTATCACGTCACGGCGCCGGCTCCGGATGGCAATGGCGGCTATCGGGCCATGGAAATGGCATTGAAACGTTCGGGCCTGACACCGGATGATATTGATTATGTGAACGCGCATGGCACCTCGACGCCGCTTGGGGATGAACTGGAGTTTGCCGCGGTCAAGCGTCTGTTCGGGGATGCGGCGGGCAAAATTGCCATGTCGTCCACCAAATCGGCTATTGGCCATCTTTTGGGCGCGGCGGGTAGTACGGAAGCGATCTTTGCCATTCTGGCCATGAACAGAGGCGAAGTGCCGCCCACGCTTAACCTGGACAATCCGTCTGAAGGGGTGGAGGGCATTAACCTGGTCCCGCATGAAGCCCAGCAGAAGAAAATCAGGGCCGTGCTCAGCAACAGCTTTGGTTTTGGCGGCACCAATGCCTCCATTATCATGAAAGCGGTCTGATACCCCATGCGGGAGTTTCAAAAATATATTTTTCTCTTGCTTTTTGGCAGCGTCGCCTTTGCGGCGCTGTTCGCCTATCTGGGGTATCGGGAATTCACTACAAAATCAGTGATGCAGGAAGATCATGTTTATGTTCTGGAACCGGGGCAGGGGGTGGCGAGGACTGCGCAGGACCTGGAACGCAGGGGAGTGATCAGCAATGCAGACATCTTTCGGCTTGGGGTGAGGCTTGCCGGGCATGATAAACGGCTTAAAGCCGGAGAATATCTGATCCCCACGGGGGCAACCATGTCCGGTATCATGCGTCTTTTTGCTTCTGGCGCTGTCATACAGCACAAGCTGACCATTGTGGAAGGCTGGACCAGCCATCAGGTGGTATCATATCTTAATTCCCTTGAGAATCTCAGCGGGGAGATTGTTGCACCGCCTGCGGAAGGCAGTCTGATGCCAGAAACCTATCTTTATGTACGCAATGACGACCGTAACAGTTTGATCCAACGAATGCAGAAACGCCAACGTGACTTCCTGTTGAACGAATGGTCCAGGCGCGATCCGGATCTGCCATTAAACAGTCCGGAAGAGGCCCTGATCTTGGCCAGTATTGTGGAGAAGGAAACCGCTCTTGAAGAGGAACGGGCCCGGATCGCCGGGGTGTTCATCAACCGTCTGCGCAAGGAGATGCGGTTGCAGACGGACCCTACGGTGATTTATGGTCTCGATTCTTCGGGCAGTCTTGACCGGCCGCTCTCCAAACAGGATCTTCGGACCGAGACCCCTTACAATACCTATCTAATTCGTGGCCTGCCGCCCACCCCTATTGCCCATCCCGGCAAAGCCTCCATCCGGGCGGTTCTACATCCTTTGCCCACGGATGAACTGTATTTTGTTGCCAACGGGACCGGCGGGCACAGCTTTGCGGTCACCAATGAAGAACATCTGCGCAATGTTCGTCATCTCAGACAACTGGAACGGCAAAAAAAGGCTGATAAATGACTGCTCTGAGCCTTATTTGATCCCGCCTGTCTCTCCTGCCTTAATGACACCATATTTTCGTAAAAAGATCAGATGTTGTCAGTAAATCCTGCGTTTTAGGGAAGTGAATTTCCATCATAACTTTAGACAGGAGAAATATTATGGGAGACTATCGGGTAATGAAAAAAATTGGACATGTTCTTCTTGCCAGCACGGCGTTTGTGGGGCTGGCATTGAGCCCAGCGGCCCTTTTTGCTGCTGGCCCGGACAAAGGGCATGATGATGTGGAAGTCTACCATAAAGAAAAAATGGACAAGGCCGCTGAAGAAGCCCAGAAACTGACGCCTGCTGCCGGCGAAGAAACCGGGGAGGTTCTGGAAGATGAGGCGGAAGAGGCCGGGAAACACGAAAACCCGGCAATGGAGGACGAGGAACATTATCAGGAAGATAAACCGAAATCCTGACGGTTACATTACTTTGTGTTAAGGGGCCTTTACGGGCCCCTTAAGTTTTTGGTGGCATAGAGTGAATTGTGAATAGGTTGACTCAATTCACTCCAGGTCCTCTCATCAAGATTCACTCTAACTTTTATCGGGCAAGCGGCGGAAGGTCCGATCCAGAATGCTTTCCGGTAACAGCCGCAACAGCGCCTCAAGAAACAAGGCCAGTTGCCAGGGAAAGCTGATGCGGGCCCTGTTGCGGGCGAGCCCTCGACGGATGAGTCGGGCGGCTTTTTCTGCGCTCATCAGAAAAGGCATAGGAAACTTGTTGCGTTCGGTGATATGGCTTGTCACAAACCCCGGGCAAATCACATTGATTTCAATGCCGTCCCGCCAGTAGGCCCCGCGCAAGGCTTCCCCATAAGCTTTGACACACGCTTTGCTGGTGGAATAAGCCGGTGCGGAAGACATGCCCCGATACCCGGCAAGTGATGCCATTATGGCGATTTGACCGCGCTTGCGCCGACGCATCAATTCCAGCGCTGGGTGAACAGTATGAAACACACCATTTACATTAACGGCAAAAATATCCGCGGTATGTTGTGCCAGATCCACATCCCGGTGATAAGACTTGGCGATGCCCGCATTGGCAATGACCAGATCCAGCGGAGTTTGGGCGTCGGCTTCCTGTATCCAGGCCGCCATGGCCTTGCGATCCGTGACATCTAGAACCCGGCCTTCGGCCCTGGCGCCCTTATCACGGCAGGCCCGGCAGACGGCCTCCAGACGCCCTTTATCCCGTCCAGAAAGGTATAATGTTACACCGGGAGCGGCATATTCCAGGGCAAGCGCTGCGCCAATGCCGCTGCTGGCGCCGGTGATGAGGAGGGACCGGGGATTTTTCATCTGGGGATTTCCTTCCGTAACAGTTCCTGCTATAGCTGTGCCCAAGGAAACGGAATATACTCAACATACAGGCTAGCGCAAATGACTTTATCCAGCATGACGGGATTTGCCCGCGTTCAGGGGCAGTGGGAAACTTATCACTGGACCTGGGAAATCCGTAGTGTGAACAGCCGCGGTCTTGACATCCGGTGTCGTCTGCCCAATGGGTTTGAGGTTCTGGATCAGACTGTTCGCAACCTGGTGAAAAAACATATCGCCCGTGGCAGTCTGAATGTCAACCTACAGATGCAGCGCGACAGTGCAGATGTTCAGGTTGAGATCAATCAACAGGCGCTTGATCAGCTTGTGGATATTGTCATGGAAACCAGTGCCAAACATCATTTGCCGCAGCCCGACATCGCTGCCCTACTGACCGTGCGGGATGTGGTGCGGATCGTGGATGGTACAGAAGACGAAGCGCATCTTAAAGAACGGGACCAGGCCCTTGAAGCCAGCCTGGGTGAGGCTCTTGAGGCCCTGAAAGACAGTCGCCGAGCCGAAGGGCGGGCCACGGCCGAAATGTTGACGAAAATTCTTGATGAAATCGAAGCCCAGGTGAAAGCGGCCAATCGTCTGGCCGCTGACCTGCCGGCTGTAATCCGGGATAAATTCCTTGAAAAGGTCAATGCCCTGCTGGAGGACAATAAAGGGTTCGATGCGGACCGGATCGCCCAGGAGGTGACCATTCTGGCCACCAAAGCGGACGTCAAGGAGGAACTTGATCGTCTTGAGGCACACCTCAAGGCCGCCCGTAAACATGTGCAACAGGATGGGCCGGTGGGGCGTAAGCTGGATTTTCTGACACAGGAATTCAATCGTGAAGCCAATACGTTATGCAGTAAATCGCCGGATATCCGCCTGACGGAAATCGGTCTGGCGCTCAAAGCGGCCATTGATCAGTTGCGTGAACAGGTCCAGAATGTGGAGTAGGAGCAGATGACCAATATTCGGCGCCGGGGATTGTTACTGGTTCTGTCTTCACCGTCCGGGGCGGGGAAATCCACCCTGAGCCGGCGTCTACTGGAAAAGGATCCTGACATCACCATGTCGATCTCCACCACCACCCGCTCGCCCCGTCCAGGTGAAGTGGATGGCCGGGATTACCATTTTGTGAGCGTTGCGGAGTTTGAGAGACTGGTGGCCGAGGACGGTTTCCTGGAACATGCCAAGGTATTTGACAATTATTACGGCACGCCTGCCGCACCGGTAGAGGCCGCCCTGAAACAGGGCAAGGACATCCTGTTTGACATTGACTGGCAGGGGACCCAGCAATTGGCGCAGAAAACCAAAGGCGATCTGGTGCGGATCTTTATTTTGCCGCCGAACAAGAAGGAACTGGAACGGCGCCTGAAAAGCCGTGCTCAGGACTCCGACGAAGTGGTGGCAAAACGCATGAGTAAAGCCAACCAGGAAATCAGCCACTGGGCAGAATATGATTATGTAATCATCAATAATGATCTGGAAGAGGCAGAACAGGAACTGTTCGCCATTCTCAGGGCAGAGCGTCTGAAACGGGAACGCCAGACGGGCCTTGTGGACTTTGTCAAGGAACTGATGGGCGAAGCGTAAGCCTCTATATAACTCATCTCACGCCGGCTAGAGTGAATTGTGAATAGATTGACTTAATTCACTCTAGAGATGGATTTTACATCTCATATACCCGGGCCAGACGGCAGAAGTCGTCGATGGTAAGTTCTTCGGCACGGGCCGTTTCCGCAATCCCGGCGGCCTGAAGCCGGGGCAGAGGATCAACGCCAAGTCCTTTCAGGCTGGCACGCAGCATTTTGCGGCGTTGGCTGAAGGCGGCGGAAACCACTTTTTCAAGCACCTTCTGTGACGGGGTGCTGGCGCGTTCTGCGACGGGCGTGATGCCGACGATGCAACTGGTGACTTTCGGCGGCGGCACAAAGGCCCGGGCGGGCACATCAAACAAACGCCGGGCGTGGGCCCGGTACTGGGCCAGAACGCTGAGGCGGCCATACGCTTTGCTGCGAGGGGCGGCCACAATGCGGTCTCCCACCTCCTTCTGGAACATCAGGGTCAGGGACGCATACCAGGGGGGCCATTTTTCAAGGGTCAGCCATTTGACCAGCAATGCAGTGCCCACATTATAGGGCAGGTTGGCCACAATGCGGACGGTTTTGTCTCCCGTCTCTCCGATCAGGGCGGGCTCATCCATCTTCAGGGCATCACCTTCTATGATATCCAGACGGCCGGGATAGGCGGCGGCGATCTGTTGCTGGGCCGCAATGCAGCGTTCGTCCATTTCCACGGCCACCACCTTGTGGGCGCCGTTCATGAGTAGGGCGCGGGTCAGCGCCCCGGGACCGGGCCCCACTTCATAAATAATGCTGTTGGACAGATCCCCTGCCGCCCGGGCAATTTTACCGGTCAGGTTAAGGTCAGTAAGAAAATTCTGGCCCAGGGACTTTTTGGCTGCAAGCCCGAAGTCCCGGATCACGTCACGGATAGGGGGCAGGCCGTCGTCTGAATACAGGGCCGTCATCGCATGGTCCTGTTGGCGGCCATCAGTTCCGCCATCTTCAGGGCGTTGATGAAACTTTGCGGATTGGCCTGATTCTGTCCGGCAATATTCAGTGCCGTGCCATGGTCAGGACTGGTGCGAATGATCGGCAGTCCCAAGGTGATATTCACCCCGCCTTCAAAATCCAGGGTTTTCAGGGGAATCAGAGCTTGGTCATGATACATGCATAATACGGCGTCATAATTTTTCCGGGCGTTCGCATGAAACAGGGTATCGGCAGACAAGGGGCCCTGGAGTATACGCCCCTTGCGGCGCAACCGGTTCAATGTGGGGAGGATGATATCTTGTTCTTCTTGTCCCAGGCCGCCATCCTCCCCTGCATGGGGGTTGAGGCCGGCCACCGCAATGCGTGGAGAGGAAAGGGCAAAATCCTGGTGCAAGGCCATATGCAGTATTTCAAGCGTCTGACTGAGCAGCTCTGCGGTGATCAGGGCTGGTACATCTTTCAGGGGCACATGGATAGTCAGCGGCACCACACGCAGGGTATCAGTCGCCGTCAGTGTACTGGCGAGCATCATGACGGCTTGGTGGGGCTTGCCGGTATGCGCGTTGCACAGGCGGGCGAGATATTCCGTATGCCCGGGACAGTCAAATCCCGCTTCATAAAGAACTGATTTTTGTATGGGGGCGGTGACCACGGCGCGGGCTTCTCCTGCAAAAACCAGTTCCACGGCCCGGTCAATGGCGTCGATGACCTGAGGGGCACTGGTTTTATCGGGCTGACCTGGCGTGATTCTTGACGGGCAGGGCAGGTCCAGAACCGGCAAGGCCTTGTCAAAAATGGCAGGACAGTCGCGGGGGCTGGTGACTGAGACCAGCGGGAGGTCAGGGGCATATTGGTGTAACACGTCCTTGGCACCAAGGACTACGAAGGGGGCGAGGTTTTCCTCTTGGCGCCGGTCCCAGGCCTTGAGAATAATTTCCGGCCCAATACCCGCCGGTTCGCCCATGGTGACGGCCAGCGGTAAGGGGCCGCCGTCTGGTTTGACAGAGTTTGGGTTAGCGGTAGTCGATAATGGCATCGCGTCGCAGGTCCCGCAAATGGCGGCGGGCAATCAGGCCCACGCGCTGATTGGTCAGGGTGTTTTGTACGGTTTCATAATCTGGCACCTGAACTTCGGGAGCTTTTTTGTCACATACAATAAAGATCCGGTATCCGCCGCTCTCTTTAAGGGGCGCAGTGGCCTTGCCCACGGCTGTTTCCAGCAGCGGAGTGTGCAGACGTTCGGGCATATCGCCGATTTTCAGGGTGCCCAGCGTGCCGCTGTCTTTGGCGTCAAGATCTTCGGCCAGGGCCTCGACATTTTCACAGCCGTCAATTTTTCCGGAAGCTTCTTGCACGGCTTTTTCCAGTGCCTTTACTTCTTCTGCCTCGGCCTGATCAGAAATCTGGAAGAACATATGTTTGAGGGTTACGGTGGTGTCTTCGGGGCTCGGGGTTAGAATTTGGCGTTTGTTCACCAATTGCAGGATATAGAAACCGTCTTCGGTTTCGATCGGATCCGAAATTTCGCCCTTTTTCATTCCCGAAAGGGCCGAAGCAATTTCTTTTGGCAGTTCCGTTTTCATAACCCAGCCCATATCGCCACCCACGGCAGAGGTGGTGGACTGGGAAAACTGACGCGCCATCACCTGGAAGGCGGCGCCTTTTTCCAGTTGCTCAATGATTTGCAGGGCGGCCTGGCGGGTTTCTTCCCGACGATCGTTGTCTGTGACTAGGAGAAATATTTCCCGAGCCAGATATTCATCCTGTCCTTTGTTGCTTTCAAAACGTTCAATGACGTTATAGATTTCTTCGTCTGTCACGCTGACCTGCGGCATCAGAAGACCACCAACCACCTGTTCCCAGGCAAGGCTGGCTTCGATTTGTTGCAGCATGGACTTTTTGTCGATACCGGCCTGATTGAGCTGTTTTTCAAATTCTTCCGGCGAAAGGTTGAACTGTTTGGCATAGCTGGCAAAGGCCTCTTCCTGTTCCTCTTTGGAAATCACGGCCTTATATTTGGCGGCTTCGGCAATTTTCAGCTTGTCGTCGATGAGGCTTTGCAGTGCCTGCTGTTGCAGATATTGCTGTTCCTGCGCGCTCAGTTCCCGCATGCCTGATGAAATAATAAACAGCAGAACCCGCTGTTTCAGGTCATAAAGGGAGATCACCTGATCATTTACAATGGCCACGATCTGCTGGACGTCATCGAGCTGCTGGGCCTGTGCCTGTTGCGCTTGCGCTGCTTGGGCAAGAAACAGGTGGGATCCTAACACGGCACATAATACAATTCTCACAAAAATCTTAACTCGTCCAAACATGATTATCCCGCTTGCCATATTTTGTGTGTTCTTTTTCATATACGTTATCTTGCCGGAATAAAATCAAAAAACGGCTCTATCCCAGATTCTTTAAGATGAGACGGAAATGAATGGTATTGGACGGCGTGATATCTCTGTCAGAGGTAAACCGCCGTTCATACCGCAGTCCGAACTCAAGACATTCATTTTTATACAACAGACCGGCATCATAGGAGATCGTATCGTCATTCAACAGATCCTGCACCAGGCTGCCATGCAGTGTCCATTGCCGATCCAGGTAAAATTCGCCGCCAAAGCCCAATTCCCGGCGATTGAGCAGTTCAGTACCGCTCAGATCAGTGGTGTCCCTATCCAGGTCAAGATAGCGGACAGAGGCCCGGAACCATTTCAGGCCGCCGGACAGGATAAGCTCGTTGCGCCTCAGGGCAAAGGTGTTTTTGTCCAGCCGGAAGCGATGTACATAGTCGATATAGTCACCCCACGACACATCCAGGCGTCCGACAAAATCGGACAAATTGCCGTCAAAACCGGAACCGACCGGGAAATCCTCCTCGTCATTGATGCGGTAACTCTGTCCCAATGTGGCCTGAAGGTTGAACTGGCTGGAATACAGGCTGTAGCGCACCCCGAAATTGACGCGCGTGCCGCCTTCCCAGCGGTCATAGCCATTATGCCTGTTATGACTGAACAGGTTGTTTTCATCAAATTCGAAATTGCGGCTGTCTTCATTGGGGATTTCCGGAATATTCTTGTTTTCCGGCGCGACCACTACTGAAACCAGTGGTTCGATGATCTGCTGGGTTGTCTCCCCGTTTTTGATGAAGGGCATACGCCAGTCGACAGCAAAATAGGGCAAAAGGCGGGTATAGGTGCCGTCTTCGCCGGCATATTGGGGCAGATCAGGCTGGTCCTGATCCTGATTGTAATAGACATCGCCTCTGACACTGGCGGTAAAGGTATAAGAATCCCCCAGGGCGGAGCGCAGCGGCATTTGCCATTTGCCTTCCAGGCTGGCGCGGTGAGACTTCATGCCTTCCAACCGGTAGATGGAAACGGCATTGGCGTTAGCGGAAAAGGTGCTGCCCAGAAACTGGGGATCACTGACCATGTTGATATCAATGGCGGGCAGCGCCAACGGGGTTTTCTCGAACTCATCCACCGCATCCAGGCCTTGAAATCCATACAACGCGAGAGCAGCGTAATTATTGCCGGAAAACCGTTCCAGGCGGGCATGGCTTTCTAAAAAGTCTGATTTATCCGCATAATAGCGCCGCAGATAAGTGTCATCACTGACATAGTGCAGTTTGTAGTCCCATTGCCACTCCCCTGAGCCGAAGGGGTTGAAATGATCAAGGCTGAAAGCGCCGTCGGACAGAAAATGGCCGCGAATCTCATGATCCCCCGTTTTGACAAGGTTTTCATCCCGTTCATTCACATTGGCAAAGGAGCCGTTCACCTTGAACTGCCCGTTACCCGTGTGCTGGCGGAATGTGCCGCCAAAGACGACGCCTTCGTTGCTGGTGATGATCGGTTCCAGCGTAAAATCCCGCCAGGAATCAATGGCAAAATAATAGGGAATATGGGCAAAAACACCCAATTCGCTGGTGCGGCCCAGATCGGGCGAAAGAAAGCCGGACTTATATTTTACCGAAGGATCCGGATGGGAAAAATAGGGGGTATACAAAACCGGAATACCGGCAATTTCCAGAACAACATCCCGGTAGCGGATGATATTGTCTTCCTCGTCATGGGTGATTTCCTTGGCCCTGATCTGCCAGACGGGTTTCTGTGGACCCTGTTCTAGACAGATGCGGCAGGGGGAGTAGGTGGCATTGCGTACTGTGGTTTTGGGTCCCCGCCGTTCCCCTTCTTTGGCGATCATGCGGGCATCATCGGAAAAAAGGATACGCACATTGCGGATAAAACCGTTGCGAAATCCTTCTTCCAGAACGGCCTCGTCCGTGTAGAGCACATTGCCGTCCTTATCGCGTATGGTGATGGCTCCCCGGGCCGTCACCATCCCGGTTTTTTCATCATAGCGGATTTCATCGGCATGCAGAACCCGCCCTCCCTGATACAATGAAACATCCCCGCTCGCCGTATAGACGCCGGTCTTGCTGTCATAGGCGACCCGGTCTGCGGCAAAGTCAATTTTCTGTCTTTCGGTTGTTGCTTGGTCTGCTGCCGGCCCATATGCTTCTTGCGCGCGGGTACCCTGTGCCGCGACCGCGGAAACCGAAGATAACAATGTGATCAGGAACAGCGATTTTTTCATGGGGGCATGTTTTACAGATTTTTGCTTTTCTTGCCTACCTTTATTTCCCTTTTGATCTGTATTCTTGACCGGATTGCGGAGCTTCGGTCAGGAAAGACATGTCGCCCCGACTTTCTGCTTGAACATCGCCGGTCGGGGAATTATTCCTGTTAATGAGCAGGCACAATATAGACAGAATTGAGGCAGTTATGAAAATTAACTTTATCGAGAGCACGTTTCCCAAAGAGGGGAGCCTAGTCGTTTTTGGATATGAGGAAAAGCAACTTTCCGAGTTTGCCAAACAGGTAGATAAAAAAACAGACGGTCAGATCAGCCGGGCCATGGAACATGACCGGTATGAAGGAAAATTTGGACAGACCCTGTGCCTGTCTGCGCCAAGCGGCCTGAAGGTCAACCGTTTGTGCCTTGTGGGTCTTGGCAAGGAAGATGAGCTTGATGAGCTGAAAGCCGAAAAAATTGGCGGTAAGATCATGGCCTCCCTGATGATGAGCGGGGATGAACGTCTGTCGGTGGCGGTGGAAACGTCGAAAAAAGCCAAACTCACCCCAGAAGAGTTTGCCGCGCATCTGGCTTATGGGGCGAAGCTGCGCCGGTACCGGTTTGATAAATATCGCACCAAGGAAAAGGAAGAGAAAAAGCCATCCGTTATTGCCCTGGATGTGATGCTGAATGAAACCGATGCGGCGGCGACACTTTATGACTCTCTGGATGCTGTGGCGGAAGGGGTGATTTTTGCCCGTGATTTGGTTTCCGAACCCGGTAATGTCATCTATCCCGAAAGTTATGCGGAACAGATCAAGCAGCTGTCCGCTCTGGGCGTGGACGTGGAAGTTCTGGGCGAAGACGAGATGGAGGAACTGGGCATGGGCGCGCTGCTGGGTGTGGGGCAGGGCAGCGCCAGTGAATCGCATCTGGTCATTATGCGCTGGAACGGTTCTTCCGATGATGAGGCGCCGCTGGCGTTTGTGGGTAAGGGCGTCACGTTCGATACCGGTGGCATCAGCCTGAAACCGGGAGCCGGCATGGAGGACATGAAATTCGATATGGGCGGGTCCGCCGCCGTGGTCGGTTTGATGAAGGCGCTGGCAGGACGCAAGGCGAAAGTCAATGCCGTTGGCGTTGTGGGACTAGTGGAAAACATGCCTTCTGGCACGGCGCAGCGGCCCGGTGATGTGGTTACCAGCATGTCCGGGCAGACTATTGAAGTGATTAACACCGATGCAGAAGGCCGTCTCGTGCTGGCTGATGCGCTCTGGTATACCCAGGACAAATACAAGCCCAAACTGATGATTGATCTGGCCACGCTGACTGGGGCCATACTGATTTCCCTGGGGCAGGAATATGCCGGTATTTTTTCCAACAACGACGAACTGGCGGCGCAACTTATCGCGGCCGGGGAAGCCGTGGAGGAAAAAGTCTGGCGGTTGCCATTGGGAGAAACGTATGATGAGCTGATCAATTCCGATGTGGCGGATATGAAAAATATTGGCGGGCGTAATGCCGGCAGTATTACTGCGGCCCAGTTCCTGCAACGTTTTGTCAATGATGTGCCGTGGGTACATATTGACATTGCCGGAACGGCCTGGAAACAGAAGGCTTCGGACTTGGCGGAAAAAGGCGCCACCGGATATGGGGTGCGTCTTCTTGACCGCCTGATTCGGGATAATTACGAGGATTAAGGCAAAGGGAAGCGCGCTGGCGTTTAAGGCATCTCACATGACCGAAATCAGCTTTTATCATTTGCAGCGCCAGCCGCTTTCCCGGGCTTTGCCAAAACTTCTGGAAAAGGTTCTGCAGGCGGGACACCGTGCGGTGATCCTCACAGGATCCACTGAACGCATGCAGGACCTGAACGCAGCGCTTTGGACATATGATCCTGCCAGCTTTTTGCCACATGGCATGCAAGGGGGCAAACGGGCCGAAGAACACCCGATTTACCTGACCACCAAGGAAGAAAACCCCAACGGGGCGGATATATTGGTGCTGACGGACGGTACGACGGTATCGGATTTTTCAGCCTATAAACGGGTGCTGGAAATGTTCGACGGAACCGATGAGGAAATGGTGGTAGCTGCGCGCCAGAGGTGGAAGGCTTATAAAGCAGCCGGTCATGCGCTCACTTATTGGCAACAGACCGAAACCGGGGGCTGGACCAAAAAAGCCTAGGCTTTAAAATTCACTTTCCTGCTGCTCCAGCTTGTCCTGTTTTTCCATCCAGTCTATTTCGGCCTGGTCAAGCTGTTTTTCCAGTTCGGCCTTCTCCCGGGTGAATTTGGTCAGGGCTTCTTTGGCCTTGGGGTCATCGGGGTCGTAAAGTTTGGGGTTGCTGAGTGCTCGGTCATATTTGGCGATTTCCCGGGTCAGGGCATCAACCCGTCTTTCTGCCTCTTCTACCGCTTTGCGCAATGGCGCCAGGATGGTGCGCTGTTGCGCCGCATTTCGTTTTTCATTCTTCCGATTGTTACCGCCTTTGGGCGGTGCCGAGGGCGTCTTGGTCTGTAGAACCAGTTTTCGGTAATCCGCCATGTCCCCGTCAAACTGGGTGATGGTGCCATCTTTGACCAGCCACAAGCGATCGGCGCAGGCTTCCACCAGGTAGGGATCGTGGCTGATCAAGATAACTGCACCTTCATAGTCATTAATGGCCCGCATCAGGGCTTCACGGCTTTGCATGTCCAGATGGTTGGTGGGCTCATCCAGAATCATCAGATGCGGCGCCTCAAAGCTCATCAGTGCAAACAGCAGCCGGGCCTTTTCTCCGCCCGACAGGTCCCGAACCAGCGTATCGGCCTTATCGGCCCCGAAACCGAAAGCGCCAAGACGGGCGCGGACTTTGGTGTCTGTTTCACCGGCCATAAGGCGCGCCATATGTTCCACGGGCGTGCCGGAAGGGTCCAGTTCGTCTTTCTGATGCTGAGCGAAATAGCCGATACGCAGTTTTGCCGGTGCCTTGATTTGCCCGCTTGTGGCGTCAAGACGCCGTGACAGCAGTTTGGCAAAGGTGGATTTACCGTTGCCATTTTGTCCCAGAAGGGCGATGCGGTCATCCATGTCAATACGCAGATTAAGCCGCTTTAGGACGGGTTTGTCCGGTTCATAGCCCACGGCCACGTTTTCGAGCATCATAAGCGGCGGCGGCAACTGTTCCGGATTGGGGAACTGCAATGTGACGGTTCGTTCTGCGCCAAGCTCCGCCAAAGGTTCCATTTTTTCCAGCATCTTCAAGCGGCTTTGGGCCTGCTTTGCCTTTGACGCCTTATATCGAAAGCGATCCACAAATTTCTGCATATGGGCGCGGGCGGCTTCCTGTTTTTTGATTTGGGCGGCGCGTATTTGCCGTTGTTCCGCCTGGGTTTTTTCGAAAACATCATAGGTTCCGGCATAATAGGTGAGTTTTCGCTCTTCCAGATGCACTATGCCAGTCACGGCCCGGTTCAGAAGATCCCGGTCATGGCTGATGATCATCACAGTATGGGGATAACTGCGGATGAAATTTTCCAGCCACATGACTCCTTCCAGATCCAGATAGTTGGTTGGTTCGTCAAGCAGCAACAGTTCGGGGCGTGTGAACAAGGTACAGGCGAGCGCTACCCGCATGCGCCAACCGCCGGAAAAATCATGACAGGGGCGCTGTTGTGCCGCATTGTCAAAGCCCAGCCCGGCCAGAATTTCCGCTGCCCGGGATTCGGCGCTGTGGGCATCCAGTACGGTTAATCGTTCATGAATTTCCGCCAGCCGCAATGGATCGCAACAAACCTTGAGTTCCTGTTCCAGCGCATTCAGTTCCTTATGCGCCGCCAGAACCGTTTCCAGAAGGCTTTGTGGCCCGTCCGGGGCTTCCTGCGCCACCTGACCCACACTTATGCCCTGGCGCAGTCGGATTTCGCCTTCATCTGGTTCCGCGTCGCCCAGAACCAGCTTAAAAAGCGTGGATTTGCCGACGCCGTTGCGGCCAATCAGCCCCACTTTATGGCCGTCAGGCAGGCTCAGGCTGGCGCCTTCCAGAAGGGTTTTGCCGGCAATGCGGTATGTCAGATCGGTAATAGTCAGCATAGCAGGGGTTTATCATGCCAGGAGGAAAGAACAAAGTGTCATTTTCGGGAACTATTTCTCCTGTTGCACATTTGACCGGAAAGCACTATAACCCGCCGCAAACCGTATCACTTTCATCAAGAACAAGGATTGAAGAATGGCTATTCAGCGTACTTTTTCCATTATCAAACCGGATGCCACCAAGCGCAACCTGACAGGCGCCATCACCAAGATGCTTGAAGACGGCGGCCTGCGGGTCGTTGCCTCCAAGCGTATTCGCATGACCCGGGAGCAGGCCGAGGGGTTTTATGCTGTGCATAAAGATCGTCCCTTTTTCGGCGAGCTGGTGGAGTTCATGACTTCTGGCCCTGTTGTAGTTCAGGTTCTGGAAGGAGAAGACGCTGTGGCCCGCAACCGGGAAATCATGGGAGCCACCAATCCGGAAGAAGCGGCCCCGGGGACCATCCGCAAAGAATACGCACTCAATATCGGGGAAAACTCCGTGCATGGTTCCGACTCTCTCGAAAATGCTGAAATCGAGATCAACTTTTTCTTTAAGCCCGAAGAAATCGTCGGCTGATAGTATCGTATTATCTGACGTCTCTGTCGTGGAAACGGCAGACCAGGTTGATTAAAAACAGGCCCTCCCGACCATTAGGGAGGGCCTTTTGGTTGTCTGGTTTTGATGTCTTTGGTTGGTATCCGATTTATCGGGTGGCGCCAAAGCTATTGGTATACTATCAGCTCTCTCGCACCAGTTCTGCCTTGGGCACCGGACAGATCCAGCCGCCATCGGGATAGGCAGCAGTTTCGATAATCACCTTGTCTCCGGCGACGCGGGCTTCGCCGCTGGCCATCAGTCGCAGGGCCTCCGGGTAGATGATATGTTCAAGCTCCAGAACGCGGGCGGCGAGCTGTTCTGCACTTTCATCGGGCTTGACGGCCAGGGCCGCCTGCAAAATAATGGGGCCGTCATCCATTTCCGGACGCACAATATGTACAGTGCAGCCGGTAAACCGCACGCCCGCCTCCAGCGCGCGTTCATGGGTGTGCAATCCCTTGAAGGCGGGCAGAAGTGACGGATGAATATTCAGAATCCGGTTTTTCCAACGATTGACAAACCGTGCATCCAGAATTCGCATAAATCCTGCCAGACAAATCAGCTGGGCTTTGCAACTGGTCAGTTCCCGATCCAGAGCATCCTCGAAAGCTTGTTTGTCCTCATAATCCTTGTGATTGACCACGGCGGTGGGGATGCCAGCCCGGCGGGCCCGGTTCAGGCCCTGGGCATCCGGGTTGTTGGAAATGACTTTGACAATCTGTGCTGGGAATTTTTCGTCGGCACAGGCGTCAATCAGAGCCTGAAGGTTGCTGCCCCGTCCCGAAATCAATACCGCTACATCGACCATGATCAAATCCAACCCCTGTTTATTTTTTACCTGCTGAAACAGCGGTCCAGGGCTGTTCATATCCCCAGTCGCCCGCCTGGCCGATCACCACCGTAGCCGGGTCATTGGCCTGTCTTTCGATGACCTTGCCGATGCGCGAGACGGTCTCTCCATGCTCCTGGAACAGGGCCATGGCTTTTTCGACATCTTTTTCGGCGACCACGGCAATCATGCCAATGCCGCAGTTAAATGTTTTTGCCATTTCCTGCGGGGCGATATTTCCGGTGGTACGTAGCCAGTCAAAGATCGGGGGCAGGGTCCAGCTGCCGGCTTCCACTTTCACTGCCACATGATCCGGCAGGACCCGTGGAATATTTTCCACAAACCCGCCTCCGGTAATATGTGACAATCCTTTCAGGATGCCCTGTTGCAAATTGGCCAGGCAGCTTTTGACATAAATCCGGGTGGGGGTGAGCAGCGCTTGGGCGAAATTTATTGAATTGTCATAGGGGCAAGGGTCTTGATAGGTCAGGCCGCTGTCCTGAACCAGCCGGCGCACCAGGGAAAAGCCATTGGAATGAAGACCGCTGGAGGCCAGTCCGAGCACCACATCCCCCGGCGCAATGGTCGCGCCGGTGAGCAGACGGTCACGTTCCACCGCTCCCACGGCAAACCCGGCCAGGTCATAATCCCCGTCCGCATACATGCCCGGCATTTCCGCCGTTTCTCCACCGATGAGCGCCGCGCCGGCCTGTCGGCAGCCTTCGGCGATTCCTTCGATGATGGCTTTTCCGGCTGTTACGCTCAGTCGTCCGGTGGCAAAGTAATCCAGGAAAAAAAGCGGCTCTGCCCCCTGGACAATCAGGTCGTTGACGCACATGGCCACTAGGTCAATGCCTACAGTGTCGTGTTTGCCTGCCTTGATGGCGATTTTAAGCTTGGTGCCCACGCCATCCGTGCCGGAAACCAGAATGGGATCTTTATAGCCGGCGGCCTTCAGGTCAAACAGGGCGCCGAATCCGCCAAGATCGGCATTGCACCCCTTGCGCCTTGTGGAGGCGGCAGCGGGTTTGATGGCCTTCACAAGATCGTTTCCGGCGTCAATATCCACACCGGCGTCTTTATAGGTATAAGAGGTTTTCGGATCGTTTGTGTTCACGAGACGCTATCCTGGATTGCTCTGCTGTTCAAAGTTGTTATGGTTCTAGTCTGCGACTGATTGGCCCACATATAAGGGGCAATTCATTAAATTGCCATATTGATTTTTGAATAATGACATTAATGGCCTTTGGGCTTCTCATATATGACCTTATCTGGATGTTCTCTTGCCCCGGGCATGATCTTGCCCGGACAGGGGCTGAAAGGACGGCAGCCAGTATTGGAAAAGTCCTTGCCAAGCCCATCTCAAGATGCACTATTATGACATAGACCGGCCAATTCTCCTATTCGGGTAAAGTGAATTGAAAATATTACACAATAAAACAATGCGTTATATTCTTTTATTAATGTTCTGCCTTAGCCATGTTTTCCTTGCGGTCACGGGACGCACCGAAGAAACCGGGGAGCGAAAGCCCGAAGTTTACACCATTTATGATATTGCCGTTGATGAAACGGCCCGGAATGTGGCTCAGGCTCGGATCATCGCTCTGACCAAAGGGCAGCGGGAGGCGCTTACCCAATTACTCAGGAAAATCCTGCGGCCAGAGGATCTGGACAAACTGCCATATTTTGATGACCGCCAAGTTCGTGATCTGATCAGCGGTTTTGAAATTATTGACGAACGCAATTCTGATGTCCGCTACATCGCCAGACTTACGGTTCACTTCAGCCGGAACAAAGTATTTGACCTGCTTTCGCTGTTGCAGATCCCATTTGCGGAAACCCTATCCGCGCCGGTGACGATTTTGCCGGTGCTGCGCAAGGACGGCGCGTATTTTTTATGGGAAGACCGCAATGAGTGGAAAAAGGCGTGGGAGGCATATGAGGGCCTTAACAGTCTGGTCCCAGTTGTGATTCCTCCTTCCACATTTAAGCAGCAGCTTTTGATTACCAGTTGGCAGGCAGAGGCCGGTTTTCCCGCCAATCTGGAAAAATTTGCCAGGGCGCAGGGGGTAAAGGATCTTGTGGTAGCTATTGCCGTGCTGAATAAAGATATTGTCAGAGACCGCTATGACATGACACTGACGCTGCGCCGGGGCCTAAACGGGGAGGTTGTATTCAGTAAACATCTACAGGCTGGGGTGGATGAGATGGCGCTTCCTGGGGCCGAAGTGGCGCTTTTATATGAAAAGGGCATTGCGGCCACCATGGAGTATCTGAACACGGTCTGGCGGGAAAAGGTTCTGGTACATTTCGGGGTGGCGGCTTCGGTCCGTTTTGATGCTCGTTTTCTTGATATGGCGGAATGGCGGGAAATTCATGAAAGGCTTATGGCTGTCCCTTTGGTGCGCAAGGTAAAACTTCAGCGGCTGGCGCTGAATCATGCCACGCTGGAAGTGGACCATGCCGGTGAATATGAGCAGCTTATGCTGACGCTGCGCCAGAAGGGGTTGCTGGTGGAAGAAGAAGAAGGCGTTAAAGTCCTCAAACTGGAGGCCGACCACCCATGACACCGGTACAATTGCCGCTGATCCTGCCACAGCGGGAAGCCTTCGGTCATGAAGACTTTCTTGTGGCGTCCTGCAATCAGGAAGCCGTAACCTGGATTGACCGTTGGCCGGATTGGCCGTCCCATGTGCTGATTCTGTATGGGCCGCCCGGCAGCGGAAAAACCCATCTCAGTCATGTGTGGCAGAAGAAATCCGGTGCCCGGCGCTTAACGCATGAAGACGTCGCAGCCTTTGCGGCTCTTGACCGGGATCGCCCCTGTATTTTGGAAGATGTTGAACTTTTTTTGCAATCAGGGCCGGGACGGCAGGAACAGCTTCTGCATTTGTATAACTGGCTCAGGGAACAGAATAACAGCCTGTTGCTCACGGCGTACCGCCCCCCGCGTCACTGGCCTATGACGCTTGCGGACCTTTCTTCCAGAATATTATCCTGTGTAACCGCAGAAATCAGTGCGCCGGATGATCGGTTGTTGTCGGCTCTGATCATCAAACAGTTTTCCGACCGCCAGCTTGCGGTATCAGCGGAAGTGCTGGAGTATATTCTGCCGCGTATGCCGCGTTCCTTTGACGCGGCGCGACAGCTGGTAGAAAAAACGGATCTTCTGGCCCTGTCGGAAAAACGCCGGATCACCATACCCCTGGTACGCAAGGCGTTGGAAGGGCTGCGGGATTGTTAAACTTTAACAGATATGAAATAATCCCTGATTAAACTAAGCTGGTTTATACTTTCCCAGATATCAAAAAGCAGGACTATGGCACAGGAAAATCCACAAACATCCGTTCCCGGGGACACCGAACCGTTTGCCTATAAAGATTGGCCCGCGGGGGAACGTTTGATCAACAGGGAGCTGTCCTGGCTGCGGTTTAATCAGCGGGTGATGGAAGAATCCTACAACACCAGTCATCCGCTTCTGGAGCGGTTGCGGTTCTTGTCCATTTCCGGCAGCAATCTGGACGAGTTCTATATGGTCCGCGTGGCTGGTATTCGAGGACAGATCATGGCCGGCGTGGAAACCGTCAGCCCTGATGGGCTGACCCCGGTTCAGCAGCTTGACCAGATCAACAGAATGGCTGAGGAGCTCATCAATGAACAGCAAAAGCGGTGGGCCAGTATTGTCGAGGAACTGCGGGCGGAAGGCATCAGCCTGATTGAGCAGGGCGAATTGAAAAGGCAGGAAAAAGCCTGGCTGGAAGAGTATTTTCTGGAAAATATCTTCCCCATTCTGACCCCCCTGGCTGTAGATCCGGCGCATCCGTTTCCCTTTATCCCCAATCAGGGGTTTTCACTGGTTCTGGAATTGAAACGGGACGATACCGGGGCGACATTGATGGCGCTTCTGCCCGTTCCGCCCCAGGTCCGTCGCTTTATTCGCCTGCCGGGTCGGGAGATACGCTTTATTACGCTGGAAAATACCATCAGGCTGTTTCTGGACCGTATTTTCCCCAACTATTCCGTTCTGGGAGAAGGTATATTCCGAATCCTACGGGACAGTGAGATGGAAGTGGAGGAAGAGGCGGAAGATTTGGTGCGGGTGTTTGAAACTGCGCTTAAGCGCCGCCGGCGGGGACATGTCATTCGCCTGAAAATGACGTCCGACATTCCGGACAAACTTAAAAAAATGGTGATGGATGAACTCCATGTGTCTTCTAGTGAAGTGGTGATGGTGGATGGCATCCTGGGCATTTCCGAAGTCAGCCAGCTGATTGTAGACGACCGTTCGGATCTTAAATTTGCCCCATACAACCCCCGCTTTCCACAGCGGATTCGTGAACATGGCGGGGACTGTTTCGCTGCCATCCGGCAAAAGGATTTTGTGGTTCATCATCCTTTTGAAAGTTTTGATGTGGTGGTCAGTTTTCTCAGACAGGCGGCGACAGACCCCAATGTGGTGGCCATCAAACAGACGCTGTATCGAACCAGTGAGGATTCGCCGATTGTGCGGGCGCTGATTGATGCGGCGGAAAGCGGAAAATCGGTAACGGCCCTGGTGGAACTCAAGGCACGTTTTGATGAAGCCCGCAACATCAAATGGGCCCGCGATATGGAACGGGCCGGGGTGCAGGTGGTGTACGGTTTTCTGGAACTGAAAACCCATGCCAAGATTTCCGTGGTGGTGCGTCGGGAAAATAATCAGTTGCGCACCTATGTGCATTACGGCACCGGCAACTATCATCCGATCACGGCGAGAATTTATACGGATTTGTCGTTTTTCACGGATGATGAGGCATTGGGGCGTGATGCTTCCCACATTTTTAATTTTCTCACAGGTTATGCCAAACCGCGGCAACTGGAAAAAGTTTCCATCTCGCCTTTTGGGATCCGGGATCGCCTGATCGAACTGATTGACAGGGAAATTTCCTTTGCCGATGCCGGGAAACCGGCGGCTATCTGGGCGAAACTCAATTCCCTGGTGGACCCAAAAATTATCGACAAACTGTATGAAGCATCGTGTAAAGGGGTGCAGATTGATCTGGTGATCCGGGGCATCTGCTGTCTGCGGCCCGGTGTGCGGGGCATGTCGGAAAATATCCGGGTAAAGAGCATTGTCGGGCGTTTCCTGGAGCATTCCCGCATTGTGTGTTTTGGCAATGGTGCGGCGTTGCCCTCGGAACAGGCGCTGGTGTTCATTTCCTCGGCTGACTGGATGCAGCGGAATTTTGACCGTCGGGTCGAAGTGATGGTGCCGGTGGATAACCCGACGGTCCATTCCCAGATCCTTGATCAGATCATGGTCGCCAATTTCAAGGACACGGCGCAAAGCTGGCAGCTTCAACCCGATCACAGCTACATACGCCTGGATCCAAGCGAAAAACCGTTCTCGGCACATCATTATTTCATGACAAATCCCAGTCTTTCAGGTATGGGTGGGGCGTTAAAAGGAATCGAAATACCGCGCCTGCTGAAAGAGTGAATGTGACTTGAAGAAGTACGCCGTCATCGACATAGGCTCCAACTCGGTCCGTCTGGTTGTCTATGAAAGCCCGTATCGGGCGCCTTATGTGCTGTTTAACGAGAAGGTGCTCTGCGGCCTTGGCCGGGGGGTATCGGAAACCGGCCTGATGCAGCAGGAAACGATGGATGCTGCACTTTCCACGCTCAAAAGATTCGCCATGCTGATTGACAAAATGTCGGTTTCCGGCGTGCGGGTCATTGCCACATCCGCGGTCCGGGAGGCCAGGAACGGCCCCGATTTTGTCAGGGCGGTCAAACAGGTCTGCGGCCTGGAGGTTCAGGTTATTGACGGTGAAGAAGAGGCCCGGTTGGCGGGGCTTGGGGTCCTGTGTGCCATGCCCCATGCCGATGGGGTGGCCGGGGATCTGGGCGGAGGCAGCCTGGAACTGGTTCATGTCGCCAATGGTAACGTGCATGAAAAAATCAGCTTACCCATTGGTCCATTGCAATTTCAGGCTCCGGACGGGGAAAGTGTAAACAATCCGAAATTTGCGATCGACAGGGCCTTGTCCGAAGTGCCCTGGCTGCCGGCATTTGTTGACAGAACCTTTTATGCGGTGGGCGGGTCCTGGCGGGCGCTGGCCAAGATTCATATGATGGAAACCGAATATCCCCTGACCAATCTGCATAATTACAAAATTTCGCGGGATGAGGTCCTGAGCCTGACCAAAAACATTTCCCGCATGAGCCCGGAAGAGTTGTCCCGTTATAACGGCAGGGTCGCCAGCAGACGCTTGAAGGTTCTGCCCCTGTCGGCCCTAATCCTGCGGCGGATCGTCAAACTGCTGATGCCTTCCAGCGTGGTGATCTCGGGTTTTGGTATCCGTGAGGGGGTTTTATACGACCGTATGTCCAAGGCGGTTCAGGCCCAGGACCCGTTGATCCAGGGATGCCATGAAGTGGCTGAAATGACGGGGCGTTTTCCGGAACATGGCCGGCGTCTTCTAGACTGGATTGATCCGCTGTTTAGGGAGGAAACCGCAGAAGACCGGCGGCTGCGTCTGGCGATTTGTATGTTAAGCGATGTGGGCTGGCGTGGACATCCGGAATACCGGGCTGAAAAGGTTCTTTCGGAGATCCTGTATGGGCGCCTAATCGGAATTGATCATCGGGGGGCCGGGCTGATTGGTCTGGCGCTTTATGTATGTTACGGGGGCAGCATCGGGGATCAGAATACCCGTATCGCCGAAGCCCTGGTCAGCTCCGATGACATTTCCTATGCCAAAAGAGTAGGGCTGGCGCTGCGTCTTGCGCAGCGTTTATCGGCCGGAACCGCCCGGGGATTATCCGCCGTGAAGTTGCAGCAGGAAGATGGTAAGTTGATACTGTTTGTCAAACCGGGCAAGCGGGACCTGATTAATGAAGTGGTTCTGCGCCGCCTGGCCAAACTGGCGGACTTTCTGGACCTGCCTTACGACGTTCAGCCCCAGGCATAAGGCCCCAAGAATGAGGAGCGGCGGTTAGCTCCGTTCCTCATCAAGGGCAAAAACCGTGATTTCCCCATCTTTCATGGCGAAACCGATCCGGCCGTTTTTCAGGTCCAGCGCTTCCTTACCGAACAGTTCGTACCGCCAGCCATGCAGCGCAGGGATGTCCGCTTTGTCATCCTGGGCCAGCTTTTCCAGATCGTCCATGGTCGCTACCAGTTTTGCAGCGACGCCTTCTTTCTGGCATTTCAGCTTCAGCAGAACCTTGAGCAACTCCATAACCGGATCAATATTCTGTGCCGGCGGGCGCGGGCGTGGAATTGTCGGCAATTGATCCTCCGGCATGTCCAGGGCTTCCTTGACCACTTTGAGGACCGCCTGACCGGGTTTGGTGGTGCCGAACTGTGGCGGCAGGCCGCGGATACCGTTCAGGGAATTGGCGTGCTGGGGCCGGATGGCTGCCACTTCAAGCAGCACTTCATCCCGCATAATACGATTGCGGGGGATGTTGCGCCGTTGGGCCTCCTGTTCCCGCCATTGGGCCAGTTTGCGGACAATGGCGTGAAAACGGCGATTGTTATTGCGCATCTTGATCCGTTTCCAGGCGTCTTCGGGCCGGGTGATATAGGTTTCATGGTTGAGAAGTTCGGCCATCTCTTCATCCAGCCAGCTGATACGGCCGCTTTGTTCAAGTTTGTCGCGGAGCTTTTTGTAAATGATGCGCAAATGTGTAACATCCCCCAGCGCATACTCAATCTGCCTTTGGGTCAAGGGCCGGCGGGACCAGTCCGTAAAGCGGGAACTTTTGTCCAAAGTCTGCCCCGCCAGGTTGCTGACCAGCTTGTCATAACCGATATTGTCCCCGAAACCGCAGACCATGGCGGCGACCTGACTGTCGAACAGGGGTTTGGGCACGACACCGGCTTCCTTGACAAAAATCTCGATATCCTGTCGTGCGGCGTGAAAAACCTTAAGCACCTTTTCATTGGCCAGCAGATCATAAAAGGGGGTAAGGTCAATATCTTCGGCCAATGGATCAATGGCATGATATTCCTCTTCACTGGCGACCTGAATCAGGCACAGTTTGGACCAATAAGTCTTGTCGCGTAGGAATTCCGTATCGACAGTAATATATTCGGCTTGGGACAGGCGCTCACACAGCGCTATCAGCTGATCATTTTTTGTAATAACACTCATTTATGGACTCTAACGCGCTTTCCATTGCTGCTTTTCTGAGGAATCGTCATCGGAATGACTTGACAAAATGGCAATAAAGCACAAAAACACCATGAATTGAACTCGAAATATAGAAGAAATGTAATGCACGAATACAGAACGCACACTTGTTCCGAACTTCGCCTGGATAATGTTGACCAGATTGTCCGTCTTTCCGGTTGGGTCCACAGAAAAAGAGACCACGGGGGATTGCTGTTTATTGATCTGAGAGATCATTACGGCCTGACCCAGTGTGTAGTTGATGTAGAGAGCCTCTTTTTTAAAGAGGCAGAGCAGGTTCGCCCTGAAAGCGTGATTCGTGTTGAAGGGAAGGTGGTGGCCCGGACCCCGGAGACTGTGAATCCCAACCTGCCGACCGGGGAAATCGAGATTCAAGTGACCGGCTTTACGGTTTTGTCGGCGGCGGAAGAATTGCCCATGCCGGTTTTCGGCGATCAGGAGTATCCTGAGGAAACCCGCCTGAAATATCGTTTCCTGGACCTGCGCCGGGAGCGTCTGCACAAAAATATTGTACTGCGTTCCGATGTGATTACCAGTATCCGGCGGCGGATGACCGAACAGGGCTTCCGGGAATATCAAACCCCGATTCTGACCGCCAGCTCGCCGGAAGGCGCCCGGGACTTCCTAGTGCCCAGCCGCCTGCATCCGGGCAAGTTTTATGCGCTGCCCCAGGCACCACAGCAATTCAAGCAGCTTTTGATGATTGCCGGATTTGACCGGTATTTCCAGATTGCGCCTTGTTTCCGTGATGAAGACGCCCGGGCGGACCGTTCTCCTGGGGAATTTTATCAGCTGGATATGGAAATGTCTTTTGTCACTCAGGAAGACGTTTTTGCGGCCATCGAACCCGTGATGGTCGGGGTGTTCGAGGAATTTTCCGACAAAAAAGTCACCCCCGCGCCATTCCCGCGGATTCCGTATCGCGAAGCCATGCTGAAATACGGCAGTGATAAGCCGGATCTTCGCAACCCTATTGAAATCAGTGACGTGACGGAAGTATTCCGCAATTCCGGCTTCGGCATTTTCGCCGGAATGATTGACAAGGGCGCTGTGGTGCGGGCGATCCCTGCACCGGGTGCCGGCGAAAGTCAGGCCCGCAGCTTTTTTGACAAGATGAATGACTGGGCCCGCAGCGAAGGTTATGCTGGTCTGGGTTACGTGATCTTCAAGGATGGGGAAGGCAAGGGACCCATTGCCAAAAATCTGGGTGAAGAACGATTGGCGCAATTGCGCGAAGCCGCTGGCCTTGGACCGGATGACGGGGTGTTTTTTGCCTGCGCCAAAGAAGGCGACGCCGCCAAATTGGCCGGGCTTGCGCGCACCAAAGTGGGTGAGGATCTCGATCTGATTGAAAAGAATGTCTATAAATTCTGCTGGATCGTTGACTTCCCCATGTATGAATATGATGAAGTCGAAAAACGCATCGACTTCAGCCACAACCCGTTCTCCATGCCGCAGGGCGGAATGGAGGCGCTTGAGACTCAGGATCCATTGGATATTCTGGGCTATCAGTATGATATCGTCTGTAACGGGATTGAGCTGTCTTCCGGTGCGATCCGGAATCACAAACCGGAAATCATGTATAAGGCGTTTGAAATCGCCGGATATGGGCCGGAAGTGGTGGAAGAACGGTTTTCCGGCATGCTTAACGCCCTGAAATACGGCGCGCCGCCCCACGGTGGTATTGCCCCGGGGATCGACCGGATTGTGATGCTTCTGGCCGATGAGCCGAACATTCGTGAGGTCATCGTCTTCCCGATGAACCAGAAGGCGGAAGATTTGATGATGAAGGCCCCGAGCGAGGCCAGCAATGCCCAACTTCGGGAATTGCATATCCGTACGGTTTTGCCGGAGACGGAGAAAGAATAGAGCAAATTTTGATGCGCTGAGATTGTCATGGCGAGCAAGCGCCAGCGACAAAACTATCCGTGCTTCTGTGGCGTTTCCAGATCGCCGCACCCTTCCCTAAAAATATATGGCGCGGGTTCGCGATTGTGTGGTGGAGATATGGTATAAAGGGGGGGGGAGGGCGCTCAGGCGCGGATATCGATTTTTTGTCCCACATTGGGGCCGGTATCCGCTTCCACTTCTTTCCGTTCAATGGCGGAATCCTCGGCCGCTTTCTGAACGGTTTCCTGAATGGCGGCACGGCTTTCCTGGGTGCTGCTGCGTCCGGCGTCTACCTGAACGGTACTAGAAGCTTTGCTGGCTTCGGCTATATCTACCATTTTTTTATCCTCAAAACTATTCGTCCCGACCCTATATCATAAACTTTACCAAAAGATTAACACGTAATATAGGGGCCAAAAAAATATCGTTCCCGGGAAAAGTTTCTGGTTATGGTTAACAGAAGACGGTATGCTGGCCCTGACCAGTAAATATAACAAAAACAATCTTTTGTTGGAAACAGCACCTCAATCGGGGATAAGGAACATGAAAGTCACGGCCCTGGTTTTTCTGGCGGGTTTTTCTTTGATATTGTCCGGCTGCGCAGCAAGCGGTCCCAAAAGAGTGGACGGAGAGCTGGCCTTTTCGCCGGAATCTCTGGTGACTATGGCAGAAAGTTTTGCTCAGGCCGGGGATTATGGCAATGCGTTGCGTCTTTATCAACGTGCGGTCAGTGAAAATCCGGAACATCTGGGGGCCCGGTCGGGCCTTGCCAAAACCTATCAGTCCTTGGGAGCCGTGGATGCAGCCATTGCCATGTATCGCAGTATATTGCAACAGGATCCGCAGAATCCTGAGGCAATGCTGGGGCTTGGGCAGATGCTGGTGATGAAAAACGAACCGGAAGAGGCTCTTGAATATCTGAAACAGGTCAGTGCCAGGTCCCCCGGCAATTACCGGGTGTATAATATTTTGGGCCTGGCTTATGATCTTCTCGGACAACATGAAAAGGCACAGCTTACCTATGGTAAGGGGTTGGCTATCGTGCCGGATAATATTTCCCTGCTGAATAATCTGGGCCTGTCTTTCACCATTCAGGGACAATATGCGCCGGGGCTGCGGCTGCTCAGTAAAGCGGTAACCCAGGAGCCAGGGAATATGAAAGCTCGCGAAAATCTGGTTATGGCCTATGTGTTGTCGGGGGAAGAGAACCAGGCACGGAACATGGCCGCCAGTTTTATGGATGAAGAACAGCTTGCCCTGAAAATGCAACGCTATGCCTGGCTTAAGGAACTTGAGTCGAGCCAGCGGGCGCAGGCGATTTTCCTGGGAAAAACCTATTTCCCGAAATCCGGGACAGAGCATGAGGAGGCGGAGCGGGTGACGACAGCGATGTCCTCACCAGCCACTCAAGAGCCTGTTGATCCCAAGAAAAAACGTCTTAGGGAAATTCTCGCGGAAGAAGGACGTGAAAAATCGTTGACGCAAGGCCAAGCCACCGAAAACAACACCGGGCCTGTTTCTGCTGCTGCTCCGGTAGCCCAGACAAACCGCTCTCCTGCGGAAGATAGCGCCAGTTCGGGAAATTTGGAGCCGGACATCCCCGCTCACAACAAGGTTGCGGAAGCGGGGAATGAAGAAACCGATGAGTCGAATCCTGTGGCCTCCAGCAAAAGGGGGAAAGTGTATCGGGTGCAGATTGGCTCGTTCATCAGCGAGGAAATGGCCCGGGCCGAATGGCGCCGTCTTGTAAAGAATGCTGCGGCAATCCTGAAGGAGTATACCCCGTTGATTCGGGCGTTTTCGCCTGATGGCGAAAAACAGTTTTATCGGCTATTTGTCTATGAAATCGAGGACAGGCCTCTTGCCAGAGAGGTCTGTCAGCGGCTAGAAGAAAGAAAAATCGGCTGTCTGGTGATCTTTACCGAACGCTGATGAAATTTTTCTTTAATGCCTTAGGGCAACACAAATTTTGGAATATCTGTTCTGATGAGTGAATTGAAATTGTCTCTGAATGAACTGACCAGTCAGGTCAGGCCCCCTAAAGCTTGCGCGACGATGGCAGAATTGCGCAAGGAAATAGATGCCCTTGATCGTCATTTAGTGGAAGTCCTGTGCCTGAGACTGGGATATATGGAACGCGCCGCGGAGATCAAGGATCACAGAAACAAGGTGCGGGACGAAGAACGTATTGAGGATGTGGTGCAAAAGGTGGTGGCTCATGCCCGCAAAACCGGCGCGCAGGAGGAGTTTGTGGAAATGCTGTACCGGCAGATGATTGAGTGGTGCATTTCCTATGAACTGAAAATATATGACCGCCTGAAGCCAGGGAAGAACGCAACCTCATAAATTTCCGCCCAACGGTGACGGCGATCTTGCCGGCGTGCTCAAGAACAGGGAGGGGGCAGACCGCCGTGGGGGCCGCGTCTCATAAAAGGCGTGGAGTTCGCGGATGATGTCACCAAGGCCGCTGAAAATGCACAACCCCATCAACGGAAGAAAAGCCAGGCCCACGATATAAAGAAGAATATCCATTTCGTCCCTCCATGTTCTTTTAATGTTCTATTTTGTTCCGAAAGGAAAGTCAAGAACATTTATGGAACATGTGTCAGGCAGATCGGGGCGTGGCGGATTCTTTGTGCACCGTTTCCAGGTCCCGTTCGGTTTTTACGCAGTTTCGCCCGGAATTTTTGGCCAGATACAGGGCATTGTCGGCGCGTTCCAGAATATGGCTTTTGCTGTCCCCTTTGCGCAGTTGGGCAATGCCGAAAGAAACTGTGATTTTGCCAAGACGTTCGCCCGTGCTTTTACGTTTCATGGATCGCATGGCGACGGACTCGCGAATGGCATTGGCCAAGGCAGTGGCTTCATCCAGGGATAGTCCGGGCAAAACGATGACAAATTCCTCTCCGCCATAACGCGCAGGAGTACCGTTGTCCCCAACCCGCAGTTTCATGACATGGGCAACAGCTTTCAGAATTTGGTCGCCAACACTATGCCCCCAAGTATCATTAAATCTTTTGAAAAAGTCTATGTCGCCGATCACCAGACACATATTTTCGCCGCTGGCGCTACACCGCTTGAACGCCTCGTCAAATTTTTCCTCGAAACATTTCCGATTGCCGATATTGGTCAGCATATCCGTCAGATTTTCCTGCTGGACCGCTTTCAGGTTATTTTGCAGTTTTTGAATTTCCTGACTGGATGCTTTCAATTCCGCTTCCATTTTCAGGTTTTTTTCCTGCATGGTTTTGGTGTCCTGGACGATTGCTGCAAGAATTTCCATCAATTCCCTGCCGCCGTCGATTTTGGCGAGACTGCCCAGGTGGTCTTTCAGGGAAATACTGAATGCAGAGGTTGAATCGCCACTTTCCTTGAGCGTCTGGGCGATTTTTGCCAGTTCTTTCTGAATGGACTGGCCGGCTTCGGTAACGGCCGACTGGGCGGCCTGGCCGGAAAAGAAACGCTCATAGAGATTTTCACAAACTTCGCGGCTGAAATTCTTATTCTTTGCCACCATGCCGTCAATCAGCTGAGACAGCGCCAGGTCTTCCCCGGAAGAATAAGTGTACCAGATGTGATAATTCATAGGCAGCGGCACAATATTATGGGCCGCCATCATATCCAGGGCTTTGTCTGAGGTTTCACGAATGAATTCAATATCGTCACGGTCTTGGATAAATGACATTACGGTTCCAGCCTGTTTTTATTTTTCTCTTGCTGCGGGATGCTCCATCCTTGCGCCTAAAACGATAGCGTTTTTTTCCTAATGAACCCCTAATGATCAGGGTTAAAAACAGGTTAAGCAAGTAGGGCAGAAGACAAATAGAAAGAGGTAAACAGGCAGCGATGCAGAGGGACGGGGTTAACCGTCCCGCAGGAGAAAGGCGGGGATATGATCACCCATGCCAATGACGGGCTCATCCTTTTCCGCGGCATCTCGCCGGGAGGATTTTTTCTTTTTACTCTGGCGGGGGCTATGGTCATCCCGGGTTTTTCGCTCTTTCCGGGCAGCGGACGTTTTTTTGCGTTCTTCCGGCTTGTTTTGGAATTCGGGGTAGATTTCTTCCTCGATTTCCTTGCCCAGGAATTTAATCAGCGCGTCCAGATATTTTTTATCCCGGGGAGTGGAAAGGGTGAAGGCATGTCCTTCTTTGCCGGCCCGACCGGTACGACCGATACGATGCACATAATCTTCAGGGTTTGTGGGAATATCAAAGTTGAAGACATGACTGACCGAGGGGATATCCAGTCCCCGAGCGGCTACGTCGCTGGCCACCAGAAACTGTATCTCGCCTCCCTTGAACTGGGACAGAATCTCCATACGGGTTTCCTGGGGCAGATCGCCATGCAGTTCCCCGACGCTGAAGCCATGTATTTTCAGGGACTTGCAGACGACTTTGACTTCTTTTTTCCGGTTACAGAAAATGATGCCGTTCTTAACGTCCTCTCCGCGCAGCAGATGGCGTAACGCCTGGCGTTTGACCTTGTCATGGGCGGCGACGGGAACCAGTTTTTGGGTAATGGTGGAGGCAGTGGAGCTTGGCGGACTAACCTCGATCGTTTTCGGGTTTTTCAGGAACTGGTCCGTGAGCTGCTTGATTTCCTTGGGCATGGTGGCCGAAAAGAACAGGGTCTGCAAAGTCTGTGGCATCAGCTTGCAGATCCGCTCTACATCGGGAATAAAACCCATATCCAGCATACGGTCCGCTTCGTCCACCACGAGGACTTCTGTGCCTGTCAGCATCACGCGGCCGCGTTCTACATGGTCGAGAAGCCGCCCGGGCGTGGCGATCAGAACATCCACACCGCGATCTAGCAGCCTTTCCTGATCGGCAAAGGCCACCCCGCCGATCAGCAGCGCCATGGTCAGTTTAGAGTTTTTGCCGTATTTTTCAAAACTTTCGGCCACCTGGGCGGCCAGTTCCCGTGTAGGTTCCAGGATCAGCGACCGGGGCATGCGCGCCCGGGCGCGCCCTTGAGAAAGAATGTCGATCATCGGTAACGTGAAAGAAGCCGTCTTCCCGGTGCCGGTCTGGGCAATGCCCAGAATGTCACGTCCCTGAAGGATGCTGGGAATGGCCTTGGCCTGGATCGGGGTCGGCTCGGAATATCCCGCATCTTTGAGAGCGGAGAGAATTTCGTCACTGAGACCTAAATATTCAAAACTCATCTAGTTCGCTTAATATCCTGCTATTGCTTTCCGAGGCGGAGAATAGGGAAAACTTGCCGGATGTCAATCTTTCCTCTCCATATTCCGGAAAATAATGCTTAAAATGTGCCAAAATACGACTAAATATCCAGCTCTTTGGCCCTCGGGGCGTTTTCCTGAATGAACTGAAACCTCAGTTCCGGTTTTTTGCCCATGAGCTGATCAACCTTTTCGGATGTGGCGAGCCGCGCTCCTTCCGGGATGATGACCCGCAACAGGGTTCGTTTGCCGGGAGTCATGGTGGTTTCGCGCAACTGGGCCGGCGGCATTTCCCCAAGCCCCTTAAAGCGGCTGACCTCAATCTTGCCGCGGCCTGAAAAGTGCCGGGCAATCAGTTCATCTTTATGGGCATCGTCCCGAGCATACAGCACCTTGCCGCCTTGGGCGATACGATAGAGCGGCGGCTGCGCCAGGTAAAGATGGCCGTTTTTGATCAGTTCGGGCATTTCCTGATAGAAATAGGTTATCAATAGTGTTGCGATATGGGCCCCATCCACATCAGCGTCGGTCATGATAATAACCTTTTCATAACGCAGATCCTCTTCCCGGTATTTATCCCCCGATCCGCATCCCAAGGCCTGATTGATATCGCCGATTTCCTGGTTGGCCCTGATTTTGTCCCGGGTAGCGCTGGCCACATTAAGAATTTTTCCGCGAATGGGTAAGATGGCCTGAGTCCGGCGGTCCCGGGCTTGTTTCGCGGACCCGCCGGCGGAGTCGCCCTCCACAATATAGATTTCGGTGCCCTTTGCCGCGTCCTGGCTGCAATCGGCCAATTTGCCGGGCAGACGCAGCTTGCGCCGGCTGGTAGCGGTCTGACGTTTGACGTCTTTTTCCTGTTTGCGGCGTAGGCGTTCTTCAACCCGTTCCAGGGTCCAGGCCAGAAGATCATTGGCCATGTCGGGAGCGCCACTCAGCCAGTGGTCGAAATGGTCCCGCACCGCCAGCTCCACCAGCCGCGAGGCTTCGGGGTTGGTGAGCTTGTCCTTGGTTTGTCCCTGAAATTGTGGATTTTTGATAAACACGGAAATCAGCGCGCAGGAGCTGGTGAAAATGTCTTCTCCCGTAATGGCCGCAGCTTTTTTATTCCCGACAAGTTCCCCATAGGCTTTGATCCCTTTAAGCAGTGCGGCACGAATCCCGGCTTCATGGGTGCCGCCCTGGGGCGTGGGCACGGTGTTACAGTAGGAGCGGATATTGCCGTCGCCATATTCCGGCCATGCAATGGCCCATTCCACCTGTCCCATCCCGTCGGGCAGGGGCGCCTTGCCATGAAAATTTTCCGCCGTGACCTTACTTCTTTTTTCCAATGCGGTGGTTAGATAATCATTCAGCCCGCCGGGAAAATGGAGTGTATCTTTCTGCGGGGTTTCGTCGCCATCTTTCAGCAGAACCGGTGCACACTGCCAGCGGATTTCTACGCCACGGAACAGATAAGCCTTGGATTTGGCCATTTGGTACAGGCGCGCGGGCTTGAGCCGGGCATTTTCCCCGAAAATTTCCGGATCGGGCAGAAAAGTCACTTTGGTGCCACGCCGGTTGCTGGTCGCGCCAATATTCTCCAGCCCGCTCACGGCATGGCCGCGGGAATAATCCTGGCGCCAGACTTGTTTGTCGCGTGCGACCTCCACCGACATTTTTTCCGACAAGGCGTTGACCACCGAAATCCCCACCCCGTGAAGACCGCCGGAGGTCTCATATGCCTTGCTGTTGAATTTTCCGCCGGAATGCAGGGTGGTCAGAATAACCTCCAATGCCGAGCGATCCTTATATTTGGGATGAGGGTCAATGGGGATGCCGCGGCCGTTATCGGTGATGGAAACGGCGCCATTCTCATGCAGCTCTACTTCGATACGACTGGCATGTCCGGCCACGGCCTCGTCCATGGAATTGTCCAGAACCTCGGCCACCAGATGATGAAGCGCCCGTTCATCCGTTCCCCCGATATACATGCCGGGACGCATACGGACGGGCTCCAGCCCCTCCAGTACCTCAATATCCTTTGCTGAATATTCGGCGGTGACAGTGGCAGTCTCAAACAGGTCGCTCATGTTTCGGGGTCAGTCTCGTCTTTTTGCTATGGAATGCTCATTGTGATTTACCGGCTACTCTATAAAGGATTTCCATAAAGCACAACAACAAGATATTTGTAATTGACCGGTCGGGACGGCATAATTGCCCTGCCGCGTAAAAATAAAATACAAAGAAATAAAATAAAACAAAAGGAAGCAGTGTGTCGTTAAGTGCTCAGATCAGGAAACTGGCGTCCCGGAAACAGGAGAATGGGATATCGGGGCGGAAGCTGTGGCGTCAGTGGGGGCGTTTTTGTTCCGCCAGAGTCTTATGGCAGCAGCGCCACAGGATTCTGATCGGCATTTATATGCTTTTTGTGGGGTTTGCGTTTGGCGGCATTATTCTGACCCTGAGCCGGGAATCTTCAGAGAAGACAGATCCCCCGGTCGTGGCGCAAAAAAACTCTTCCGATCCCGTGACCTATCCGTTCACATACGAAGAAGGCCATGCGGAAGTCGAAGCCGTGGTCAGCCTGCCGCCGTCTTATTCCCCATTGTCTTCTCCCTTCCCATTACAGCCGGAGCAGGAACAGGACAGGGAACATCCCTCCGTTCGGGAGCAACCGACCTGGGAAAAGAATGCAGTCCGGCCCGTTGGCTTGGTGACGGGCCAACCCGTTATCGCTATTGTTATTGACGATTTGGGTATCCGCAAGAACAACACCCGACAGATCATTGATCTGGACCCGCGGCTAACGCTGGCATTTCTGCCTTATGCTACGGAATTGCGCCACCAGACGGCGCTCGCCCGGCGCAGGGGGCACGAACTGATGATTCACATGCCGATGCAGCCGAAAGGGGCGGCTTCTCCCGGACCACAGGCCCTGGAAAGCCGGTTGAGCGAGGAAGAACTTCTTTCGCGACTGGATTATAACCTGTCGCAGTTTGAGGGATATGTGGGAATCAATAACCATATGGGCAGCGCTTTTACCGAAGATGAGGCGGCCGTGGCGGCCGTGGTCGGGCGGCTGAAAAAAGAGGGGCTTCTGGTGCTGGATTCACGAACCACCAGCCGGTCCCGCCTGGCGGAGCAGGCAGCACGAAAGGGGGTGCCACATGTGAGCCGGGATGTGTTTCTGGATAACCGTCAGGATGTGGATTATATCCTGGGGCAGTTGGACAAGCTGGAGGATTACGCCCATCGCCACGGCATCGCAGTTGGTATCGGTCATCCCTATGGGGAAACAATTGAGGCGCTGAAACGCTGGCTGCCGACTCTGGAGCAGAAAGGCATCGCCCTGGTGCCCCTGTCCCATGTGGTGCGCGAGAAGGCCCGCCGGAACCTTTTGGTACATAACAGGACCGATATATTGGCGGAGTAGGGGGAAACAGATTGGGGGATAGGGAAAGTCTGGTTACTGCCCCTTTTTTGCCTCTCCGGCGAAGCTTAAGGCCACTTCGGCAGCGCGGAACAGGGCGCGGGCCTTGGCCTCACATTCCGCATATTCGCTATCGGGGTCGCTGTCAGCGACGATGCCGGCGCCGGCCTGAACATGCATCATGCCGTCCTTGACAATGGCAGTGCGCAGTACAATACAGGTGTCCATGCTGCCATCGGCGGAAAAATAGCCCACGCCGCCGGCATAGATGCCGCGTTTTTCAACTTCCAGTTCGTCGATGATCTCCATGGCCCGCACCTTGGGCGCACCGCTAACCGTACCGGCGGGAAAACCGGCGGCGAGTGCTTTCAGCGCATCATATTCCGGGGCGATTTCGCCGCGCACGTCGGAAACGATATGCATCACGTGGGAATAATATTCGATGATCATTTTCTGGGTGACATCGACTGTGCCCACCTTGGATACCCGGCCCACATCATTGCGGCCCAGATCCAGCAGCATCAAATGTTCAGCCAGCTCCTTGGGGTCCGACAACAGGTCCTCGGCCAGTGCTTGGTCTTCCCGCGGGGTTTTGCCGCGCGGCCGGGTGCCGGCAATGGGGCGCACCGTGACCTCGCCGTCGCGCAACCGGACAAGGATTTCCGGGCTGGAGCCGATCACGGAAAAATCCCCAAATTTCAGGAAATACAGAAAAGGCGACGGATTGGTGCGCCGCAAGGCCCGGTACAACGCAAAGGGCGGTAAATCAAAAGGGGTGGAAAACCGCTGCGACAGCACCACCTGAAAAATGTCCCCGGCCCGGATGTACTCCTTAGCCCGGGCCACCATGTCCTTATAGCGTTCTTTTCCGGTATTGGAGACCGCCTGGGGCAGGGGCTGGCCCGGGAACTGGATCTGTCGGCCCCTGAGCGGCACGGGTTTTTCCAGGGCCGCTTCGATGTCCGCCAATCGTTCTACTGCCCGCCGGTAAGCAGTTTGGGCGTCCAGACGGTTGTCAGGCCGGACCGGTGTGACAATGCTGAGCTCGTCGGTCACATTATCAAAAACCACCATGATGGTGGGACGTACAAAAATGCTATCGGGCAGGCCAAGGGCATCTTCATTGGGTTCAGGCAGATTTTCCATTAGCCGCACCATGTCATAACCCATATACCCGATCAGGCCGGCGGCAGACGGCGGCATGCCCTGGGGCAGGTCAATGCGGGACTCTGCAAACAGGCGGCGCAGGCTGTCCAGCGCATCACCAGGCAGGCTTTCGTAAGTACTTTCATCCTGGGCTTGGGTGAGGGCCCGACGGTTAATTTCCGCCCTGTTGCCAAAACAGCGCCAGATGATATCCGGCTTCAGGCCGATAAAGGTATAACGTCCCCGAATCGCACCGCCTTCCACGGACTCCAGCAGACTGCTGTAGGGATCATCGGCGGCCAGCTTGATAAAGGCAGAAACCGGTGTTTCCAGATCCGCCACCAAAGTGGACCAGACAAGCTGTGCTCTGCCAGTTTCATAAGCCTGCTTGAACTGTTCAAAATCCGGAGAGACAGACATGCCTGGGTCCTTTATGCTTCCTGTTCGGCTAGTTTTCTTCTACTAATTTTCCGGCCAGGCCGAGACGTTATTGCTCTTCCGAAGCGCTCATCTGGTCCAGAACGGCTTTGGCCGTTCGTTCGTTGATTTTCACCGGTAGGGCTTCGGTCAGATAATTCCGGTAGGCAGAAAGAACTTCAGACTGATAAATGCCAATAATGTTTTCCGCCAGTTGATCAAGATTTTCAGGAATATCATCGGGGAAGTCGCGGGCGGTGACCTGAAACAGCACATACCCGTCATTACTGGCCGCGGGTTTCAGTTCCAGGGCCCCCGGGGCGGTGGTGAAAATGGCCTGATGAAGATCAGTAGACAGCGTGCCGCTTTGGTCATTCCGGGCAATAGTCACCTGCTGATAGGTCGCGGAGTCATAAGCCGCCGCCAGATCCTTCAGTTTCTTGCCGCTTTCCACATCCGCCTTGAGCCGGCTGGCCAGCTCTTCGGCCTTGCGATTGCGGTCTTCCCGAATCCAAGCCTCCTCTACAGCCCCGCGAACCTCCTCAAAGGGGCGCAGTTGAGAAGGCTGCACGTCAGTGACGTTTAGCACATAAAAAACATCCCCGCTGCTTTCTTCCAGCACCGGTTCGGTGCCGGGGTCCTGTTCGAAGGCACGGGCAAGAAAACCATCAAAACCAGGCAGGTTCTGGACAGGCTGCCCAGTGGGAGCGAAACCATTACTATCGGTTGGCCCGATGTTCACCAACGTCAGATTCAGGGTTTCAGCAATTTCCGTCAGTGGGACGCCACCAGCCAGTTCATCTTCGACTTTATTGGTGACTTCATACACCTTGTCGAGAGCATGTTGACGTTTCAGCTCTTTTTCCAGTTCAGCCCGCACCTCTTCAAAGGCCTTGGCGCTGCCTTCCTGAATTTTCCGAACTTCGAAAATATACCAGCCAAAGGCGGTTTCCTGGGGTGAGGTAAAACCTCCCTCGTCGAGCGCAAAGACGGCCTCAGCCACCTCCGGGCCATAGGTTTCTTCAAGATCCGTGCGACTCTGTTCCCCGATCCGAGAATCCGCTTCGCTCAGATCGCTGTGTGTGGAAAGAACATCCACGAAGGACTTGCCGGCCTTAAGGTCCTGATACGCTGCAGCGGCGGCTTCCTGACTGTCGAGAACGATTTGTCTAATGTCCCTGGTTTCGGCTTCGCTATATTCCCCTTGGCGGAGGTTGTATTCCTCTTTAAGTTCATCCTCCGGTACAGCGATGTCATCCATATATTGTTCAGGCTTTATGGAGATGTAAGCCAGTTTGCGATATTCCGGCGCCATATATTGGTAGGAGTGCTCATCATAATACGCCTTGAGCTGTTCTTCCGTTGGGGACTCAATGTCTGTTATCGTGGAGGCAGAAACAATTAGCATCTCAGCGGTTCTGGTTTCACGTTCAAATTTGTAAATGCTTTCCAGCATGGGGCGTGGCAGGGTCAGCGGGCCGACAAGGGTGGTTAGAAATTCCTGGCGTAACAGATCTTCGCGGAGTAGTTCTTCGAGTTCCTTGGGGTCCAGCCCCTGATTGCGGGCGGCCAGTTCAAAATAATATTTCTGAAACTGGCCAAAATCATTCTTGAACACGTCCAGATCGTATATGAATTCCCGGAGTTGTTCATCGGTGATGCGCAGGCCCATCTGCCGGGCGGCTTCGATAAAGGCCGTGCGGTTGACCTGATTCACCAGGGTCTGCTGGCCTAGCCCCAGAGAGATGGCCATGGAACGGGTTAATTCGCCGCCCAGACGTTGTTGCTGCTGCTGATAGGCCACCTGAAATTCACGGGCGAAATCCTGCGCACTGATTTTCTGGTCTCCGACTTCGGCGACAATATTGCTGCTGGTGGCAAAAATGTCCCGGCCAATACCCCAAAGGGCAAAGCTGGCGACAAGAAGTCCCAGAAGAACCATGGTCAAGAAAGAAGAAAGACCGCTGCGAAGAAATTGTAACATGAATACAGAACCTGTTTTGTTGCCTGTGATGGTTGTTTTATGAGTGTGGTTTATTATTTCTCGTTTCTACAGGAATAAATGCGTGTCCCTGAAATTTTGTCCCTTACCTTAATTTGGAGTCGAAACTTTCTGCTCAATGGTCCGCCTCAAAGCTTCTGCTCCTAAATTCCGGCCCAAAATTCTGGCCCAAAATTCCGGCCCAAAATTCCGGTCTGATGTTCCGGAGGAAGGGAATTTTCCGGCATGATAATGACCTCCCTGTCGGTCCGCAATACCAAACACCACGCACTTGCCGCTTTTTCGCCTTTCTGAGGGATAAAAATAGTGATGGCAGTGGAAATCCCGAACCAATTCTGCTAGGGAACAATAAATTTTGAACATCTTTGGTTTAGATCTTTTGTAAAGAAAGAAGGGTTTTATCAATGGCGGCTCCCAAAGCGCTTGTTGCGGGCAACTGGAAAATGAACGGCCTGAAGGCCAGCGTTCAGGAAATTGAGGATCTGCAAAAGCTGATCAGTGAAAAAAACGTTCATTGCGAGGTGCTAGTCTGTCCGCCGGCAACCCTGCTTGCCCATGCTATTGAAGCCACTAAGGGTAGTTCCATCGCGATTGGCGGACAGGACTGTCATACGGCCCGCGCCGGGGCGCATACTGGTGATATTTCCGCCGAAATGTTGAAGGACCTGGGGTGCAGTCATGTAATTGTTGGCCATTCCGAGCGGCGCAGCGACCACGGCGAAGACAATAATATGGTCAGGGCCAAGGCTTCTGCTGCTCAGCGCGAAGGACTTGTGGCCATCATCTGTGTGGGGGAAACCGAAGCGGAACGAGACAATGGGCAGGCCCTTGCGGTGGTCACGGAGCAGGTGGGGGCGTCTTTGCCCGAGGAAGCGGAAGCGATCAACACCATCATCGCCTATGAGCCGGTCTGGGCCATTGGCACGGGGAAAACCCCTACAGCAGCGGATGTGGCCGAGGTTCATGCCGCTATACGGAGCGTGCTTAAAGAACGTTTTGGAGAAAGCGGAGATGAAGTACGCATTCTTTATGGGGGCTCCGTTAAGCCAGATAATGCTGCGGAACTGATGGCCGTTGAGAATGTCAATGGTGCGTTGGTCGGCGGAGCAAGCCTTAAAGCAGAGAGTTTTTATGGCATTCTCCGGGCTTATGGTTGAGGGATACAAAAGAATGGAAAAAAATCTGGCCATGGCAGGCTCTTTGGAGTAAAAGCCGTGAGGTATTAAGAGAACAGGTATTCAAACAAAAAAGAGTTTAGACAATGCAAGAAGTTATTCTTGTGATCCATCTGATATTGGCCATAGCCTTGGTTGTCACGATTTTGTTGCAGCAATCCGAAGGTGGGGCTTTGGGAATTGGCGGCGGACCAACCGGGTTGATTTCAAGCCGTTCAGCGGCTAATCTGTTGACCCGAACAACGGCCGTTCTGGCAGGAGCGTTTTTTATCACCAGCCTTGTGTTGGCGATCCTGGCCAAGGAGGATGGAGACGATGGCTCCGTTCTGGATCAGCCGCCGGCCGTAGAGGCCGAACAGCCGGAAACGGAACTGCCCAAACTGCCTGAAGTGCCGGTAACAGATTAAAACGACAAATGACATATCTTCCGTGTGGCAACGGTATGATGCCGACGGGCATATGTCTGTAAATAAAACGCGATAAATACTGCGCTAAACAAAGCAGGGCCTGTGCCAACTTCCTGTGTCGCAGGTCTTTTGTTGTTATAAATAATTCAGACTGTTCGGGATTATTAATTACCTATGACCCGCTATATTTTCATTACCGGAGGTGTTGTTTCTTCTTTAGGGAAGGGCCTCCTGTCCGCAGCTTTGGGCGCCTTACTTCAGTCCCGGGGATATAAAGTCAGACTGCGCAAGCTGGACCCTTATCTTAATGTTGACCCGGGCACCATGAGTCCGTACCAGCATGGTGAAGTTTTTGTCACCGATGACGGCGCGGAGACCGATCTGGACCTGGGCCATTATGAACGATTTACCGGTGTGGCCAGCCGTCAGAGCGATAATGTGACATCCGGACGAATCTATCAGCAGATTATTGAAAAGGAACGTCGTGGCGATTATCTGGGCGCGACCGTGCAGGTTATTCCCCATGTGACGGATGCGATTAAGGAATTTGCCACATCGGATGTGGAGCCGGATACAGACTTTGTCCTGTGCGAGATTGGCGGCACCATCGGGGATATTGAAAGCCTGCCCTTTATGGAGGCCATCCGCCAGCTTGGTAATGAACTGGGCCGTGAGCGGGCGATCTTTGTGCATGTGACACTGGTGCCGTTCCTTGAGGCAGCCGGAGAGTTGAAAACCAAACCGACCCAGCACAGTGTTAAGGAACTACGCAGTATCGGTATTCAGCCGGATGTTCTGGTCTGCCGCTCAGAACATGAAATTCCCGATTCCGAACGGCGCAAAATTGCCCTGTTTTGTAATGTGCGGGAAAGCGCCGTCATTCAGGCGCTAGATGCTTCAAGCATTTACGAAGTGCCGCTGAATTACCATGCCGAAGGATTGGATGATGAAGTTTTAGCGGCCTTTGGTATTGATCCTGCCTCAACCCGGCCGGATCTGGCCCGCTGGCACGAGATTGTCGATCACGTGAACAACCCGGAAGGTGAGGTGACCATTGCTGTTGTGGGCAAATACACCGAACTCAAGGATGCGTATAAGTCCCTGATCGAGGCGCTGGTTCATGGCGGGTTCGCCAATAATGTGAAGGTGAACATCGAATGGTTTGACGCCAAAATCTTTACCCAGGGAGATGTGGCGTCCCATCTGGAACATGTTCACGGCATTCTGGTGCCGGGCGGGTTCGGGGAACGCGGCGCCGAAGGCAAGATTGCGGCGGCCCAATTTGCCCGCGAACATAAAATTCCCTATTTTGGGATTTGTTTTGGCATGCAAATGGCCTGTATTGAAGCCGCCCGTAACCTGGCCGGTATCGAACAAGCCAGCTCAACGGAATTTGGTCCGACCGAAGAACCTGTTGTGGGACTTATGACCGAATGGGAAACGGAACAGGGTAAGGAAACCCGTTCCAAGGATGACGATCTGGGCGGCACCATGCGGCTTGGGGCCTATAAGGCAAGAATTCACAAGGGCACCAAGGCCTATGAAGCCTACGGCTCCGAAGCAATTTCGGAACGGCATCGTCACCGCTATGAGGTGAATATCAACTACCGGGAAAGGTTGGAAGCCGCCGGCCTGAAATTTTCCGGATTGTCCCCGGATGGCAAGCTGCCGGAAATTGTCGAAATCGTCGATCACCCCTGGTATGTCGGGGTGCAGTTCCATCCCGAACTGAAATCCAAACCGTTTGAACCGCATCCATTGTTTGCGGCCTTTATCAAGGCGGCAGTGGAACAATCCCGATTGGTATAATTCCCCCAGATTTAATGCTGAGACGACAGAGGAAAAAATGACTGCAATTATTGACATCACCGGCCGCGAAATTCTGGACAGTCGCGGCAATCCGACCGTTGAAGTGGATGTAACCCTGGAAACCGGAGCTTTCGGCCGGGCGGCGGTTCCTTCCGGAGCGTCCACTGGGGCGCATGAAGCTGTGGAGCTCAGAGACGGCGGGGATCGTTACCTTGGCAAAGGGGTTCTCAAGGCCGTAGAGGCCGTTAATGGCGAAATTTATGATGCGTTGCTGGGCATGGATGCAGAAGAACAGGTCATCATTGATCGTGTTCTGAATGATCTGGACGGGACGCCCAACAAAGCGCGTCTTGGCGCCAATGCCATTCTGGGAGTTAGCCTGGCGGTGGCCAAAGCCGCCGCCGACGAAGCAGTTTTGCCCCTTTATAAATATCTGGGCGGACCTTCGGCCCGGGTGCTGCCGGTGCCGATGATGAACATCATCAATGGCGGCGAACATGCCGACAACCCCATTGATATTCAGGAATTCATGATCATGCCGGTTTCCGCCGGCAATATCCGCGATGCGGTGCGCATGGGCGCGGAAATCTTCCATCATCTTAAGAAAAAACTCTCGGATGCCGGCCACAACACCGGGGTTGGGGATGAAGGGGGATTTGCCCCCAATCTGAAAGGCACTGAAGAGGCGTTGTCCTTTATCATGCAGGCCGTTGAGGCCGCCGGTTACAAACCCGAAGAGGACATCATGCTGGCACTGGATGCAGCCTCCACCGAGTTTTACAAGAACGGCAAATATGTGCTCACCGGTGAGGGCAAGACACTGGATTCCCAGGGTATGGCGGAATATCTGGCGGATTTGACAAAACGCTTCCCGATCCTGTCCATCGAAGACGGTATGGCGGAAGACGATTGGGACGGCTGGAAAATCCTCACCGACCTTGTTGGTGATAAGGTGCAGCTGGTGGGGGATGACCTGTTTGTGACCAATCCTGCCCGCCTTGCCGAGGGTATTGAGAAGGGCGTCGCCAACTCCATTCTTGTCAAGGTGAACCAAATCGGTTCGCTGAGTGAAACCTTTGATGCGGTGGAACTGGCGCATCGCTCATCCTATACGGCTGTGATGTCCCACCGGTCCGGCGAAACGGAAGACGCTACCATCGCCGATCTGGCAGTGGCCACCAATTGCGGGCAGATCAAGACCGGTTCTCTGGCACGGTCCGACCGGCTGGCCAAATACAATCAGCTGATCCGGATCGAGGAAGCCTTGGGTGAAGCGGCAACCTATGCCGGCAAAAGCATCCTACGCTGAACCATAAGTCAGCCAGACTTCTTTACAGATCTCTTTGTGACGTAAAAAGGCCGTCCTGGACGGCCTTTTTGCTAACCTGCAAAAAATATCTTGACCGGGCGAATCACTTGTGATTCGCTAAGGGTATGAAAAAGATGCAAGACATATCCTTTCGCTTTCGCAAAATGGCCATCCCGCTGGTCAGTTTCCTGGTGCTTGTGTATTTTGGTTTTCATGCCCTGAACGGCAATAACGGACTTAAGGCGCATTTTCAGCTCAAGCAGGATATTCAGCTTTTGGAACAACAATATAACGCCATTCACAAACAACGTGAAAGGCTCGAGGTGCATGTTCGCCTGCTGCGCCCGGAGCATGTGGATCCAGATTATCTGGAGGAGCTTTCTCGGCGCTATCTGGGCTATAGCCACACCGACGAGATCATCATTTTGGAAAATTCCTCAAATTAAACCTGATTTGTAATTTTATTTCCAATTCCATTTTGGGTGAAAATTTCCTCCATAGTTTACAATCGCTTAGATTTTGATGCGGGCATGTTCGCAATTGCAATAGAATTAATCATTATAAAGTTAATTCTATTTTTCTGTTGTTTTTCAATTACTTTTAACAATTATAGAGTATCTGAGTTCGCAGAGGGACCTGCATAAACAGTGTGTGGAAATTATTAGGCAAAGGATCATGGCAAAAAGAACAACATCTTCCACTTCCTCCCGTAAGCCGGCCGCCCGCCGAAAGACGGTGAAACCCAAAGAATATAAGGCCAGCCCAGAAGAACTGAAAAATTATTATCGAGACATGCTTCTGATGCGCCGGTTCGAGGAAAAGGCCGGCCAAATGTACGGCATGGGCCTGATTGGCGGCTTCTGCCATCTTTATATTGGGCAGGAAGCGGTTGTGACCGGCATGCAGGCTGCGCTGAAAGAAGGCGATACAGTGATCACCAGTTATCGCGATCATGCGCATATGTTGGCCTGCGGGATTGATCCCAAGGTGATCCTGGCGGAACTGACCGGGCGTCGGGACGGTATTTCCAAGGGGAAAGGCGGTTCCATGCATATGTTCAGTGTGGAACACGGGTTTTACGGGGGACACGGCATTGTCGGGGCCCAGGTTCCGATTGGGGCAGGCCTTGCCTTTGCCCATAAATACCGCGATACGGACCATGTGTCGGTCGTGTATTTTGGTGACGGCGCTGTCAATCAGGGGCAGGTTTATGAAACCTTCAATATGGCTGAACTCTGGCATTTGCCGGTAGTTTTTGTGATCGAAAACAACCAGTATGCCATGGGCACTTCGGTCAAGCGCTCTTCATCACAGGTGGAGTTGTATCGCCGGGGAGAAAGCTTCAACATCCCGGGCGAAGCGGTAGATGGCATGAATGTACTGGCTGTGAAAGAAGCCGCAGACCGGGCCGTGGCATGGGCCCGCAGTGGCAAGGGGCCTATTCTCCTGGAAATGAAGACCTATCGGTATCGGGGACATTCCATGTCTGATCCGGCCAAATACCGTTCCAAAGAGGAAGTACAGAAAATGCGTGCCGAACATGATCCGATTGATCAGGTCAAACAGCGTCTGCTGGATGGCAAGCACATGACAGAGGAGGAGCTGAAAGAGGTGGACAAGGAAATCAAGGCGATTGTCGCTGAAGCCGCCACCTTTGCTCAGGAAAGTCCCGAGCCGGATCCTTCCGAGCTTTACACGGACGTTTTGGTTGCTGAATAAAAATCAAAATTAAAGGACGTCAGAGATGACCGTAGAGATTTTACTCCCCGCCATGTCGCCCACTATGGAATCCGGCACCATTGCCAAATGGAACGTTAAGGAAGGAGACAGGGTCTCCGCCGGTGATGTGCTGGCGGAAATCGAAACCGACAAGGCCACCATGGAACTGGAAACCGATGAAGAAGGGATCGTCGGGAAAATTCTGGTTGATGAAGGCAGTGAAGACATCAAGGTCGGCACCCTGATTGCCGTGCTTTTGGAAGACGGGGAAGATCGGTCCGCCCTGGAAGAAATCAATGGGACCTCTTCTACAATGCCAGAAAGTTCAATGCCAGAAAGTTCAATGCCGGAGAGCTCAACGCAAAAAGAGCAACAGGCGGCAGGCTCTTCCGGGAAAGAGGCAAAAGAAAAGAACGCTGAGGCATCTGTATTGACGGCGCCAGCTCCGCCAGTCCCTGAAGAAGAGGAATTGCCCGAAGGCACCACCTTTACCACCATGACGGTGCGCGAAGCGCTTCGGGACGCCATGGCCGAGGAAATGCGCGCCGATGAGCGGGTTTTTGTGATGGGGGAAGAGGTCGCCGAATATCAGGGGGCCTATAAGGTGACTCAAGGGTTGCTGGATGAATTCGGGGCCCGGCGGGTGATTGATACGCCGATCACCGAACATGGTTTTGCCGGTCTTGGCGTGGGCGCGGCAATGGCGGGGCTCAGGCCAATTGTGGAATTCATGACGTTCAATTTTGCCATGCAGGCCATTGATCAGATTGTCAATTCCGCGGGCAAGACAAACTATATGTCCGGAGGGCAAATACGCTGTCCCATTGTATTTCGTGGTCCCAACGGTGCGGCGGCACGCGTCGCGGCCCAGCATTCGCAAAACTATGCCGCCTGGTATGCACATGTTCCAGGGCTGATCGTGGTCTCTCCCTATAGCGCGGCGGATGCCAAGGGCTTGCTGAAATCCGCGATCCGCAATCCCAATCCGGTAATTTTTCTGGAAAATGAAATTCTATATGGTCAGAGTTTCGAGGTGCCGGATGTGGAGGACTATACGGTGCCCATCGGTAAGGCAAAAGTGGCGCGGAAAGGTGATGATGTCACCCTGATCAGCTACAGCATCGGCATGAAAGTGGCGTTGGAAGCCGCAGACCGCCTGGAAGAAGACGGCATTAGTGCTGAAGTCGTGGACCTCAGAACTATCCGCCCGATGGATATCGACACGGTCATCAAATCGGTGAAAAAAACCAACCGGGCTGTGTGTGTGGATGAAGGCTGGGCCACCTGCGGGGTGACGGCGGAACTTTCTGCCCGTCTTATGGAAGAGGCTTTTGACTATCTGGACGCACCAGTGATGCGCTGCACCGATGCGGATGTGCCCATGCCCTATGCCGCCAATCTGGAAAAGCTGGCGCTGGTTTCCGTGGACAGCGTGGTCAAGGCCGCCAAGGCTGTCTGTTACAGGGATTAATCAAAGGGGAGAGGAAACATGCCTATTGAAATTCGTATGCCGGCCCTGTCCCCGACGATGGAAAGCGGGACATTGGCCAAATGGACGGTAAAGGAAGGGGACGCCGTGGAAAGCGGCACCATCCTTGCCGAAATCGAAACCGATAAAGCCACCATGGAATTTGAGGGCATTGATGAAGGGGTTGTGGGCAAGCTCTTGGTAGCGGAAGGCACTGAAGATGTCAAAGTCGGCGAGGTGATTGCGCTGCTTCTGGAAGAGGGAGAAGATCGGTCTGTTCTTGACGATTACACACCCGCTGCATCGACCGGTCAAATGCCGGCTGCAGAAGAAACCCCGAAACAGGAAGATCGGGCTACTCAAGAAAGTCTTGATAATGTAAAAGCCGTTTCGTCCCAGCCGGAGAAAGCGTCAGAAGAAAATAAAACTCATAAGGGTGACGGGAAGGGAGAACGGATTTTTGCTTCTCCCTTGGCGCGACGGCTGGCCCGACAAAAAGGGTATGACCTTGCGGACATCAAGGGCTCCGGGCCGCGCGGGCGCATTGTCAAACGAGACGTGGAAGCGTTCACTCCCGCTGAGAAACCGGCAGCAGCAGTAGCGGCAGGAGCGGACCTTGAAGGTGAGGCGCCATATCGGGAAATCAAGCTTTCCGGCATGCGTAAGACCATTGCCAAGCGTCTTACGGAATCCAAACAGACCGTGCCGCATTTTTATCTGCATATTGATGTGGAACTGGACAATCTTTTGGCCGCCCGCAAACAACTTAACAGCATGAGTGATGAGTATAAGATTTCGGTCAATGACTTCATCATCCGGGCCTGTGCGCTGGCGCTTAGAAAAGTGCCCGAGGCCAATGTACAATTTGCCGGGAACGTCATGCGCCAGTTCGAGAGAGCGGACATATCTGTAGCAGTGGCCATTGACGGCGGCCTGGTGACCCCGGTGATCCGGGGGGCGGATCAAAAAGGGCTCCAACAGATTTCCGAAGAAAGCAAGGCGCTTGCGGCAAAAGCCCGGGAAGGCAAACTTGCCCCTGAAGAGTATCAGGGCGGCACCTTTTCCGTTTCCAATCTGGGCATGTTCGGCATCAAGCAGTTTCAGGCCGTCATCAACCCGCCGCAGGCCGCTATTCTGGCCGTTGGCATGGGAGAGCAGCGCCCGGTGGTGAAAAATGGCGAGCTCAGCGTCGCTACCCTCATGTCGCTGAACCTTGCCTGTGATCATCGGGCCATTGACGGGGCCGTGGGGGCCAGATTCCTTCAGGCGCTGAAGACCTATCTGGAAACCCCGACCGCCATGCTGTTGTAAGAGGAGGAGCCTGTGTCTCAGCAAAAATTTGATATTGTGGTGGTGGGCGGCGGTCCCGGCGGATATGTGGCGGCCATCCGGGCCGCGCAACTGGGATATCAAACTGCCGTTATCGAACGGGAACATTTGGGCGGGATCTGTCTTAACTGGGGTTGCATTCCGACCAAAGCGTTGTTGAGGTCCGCTGAAGTTTTTCACACTATGAAACACGCTGCGGACTTCGGCTTGAGTGCGGAAAATGTCGATTTTGACCTATCGCAGGTGGTCAAACGCAGCCGCAAAATTGCCGGCCAGCTCAATTCCGGCGTCAAGCACTTGATGAAAAAGAATAAAATTGCGGTAATTGACGGTTTTGCCCGGCTGGAAAAGCCCGGCAAGCTGAAGGTGGAAAAAGACGGGAAGGCCGTGGCTGATGTGGAGGCCAGGCACATCATTCTTGCCACCGGGGCCCGGGCGCGGGAATTGCCGCATCTAAAGGCAGACGGGGAACTGGTCTGGACCTATAAACACGCCATGACCCCGAAAGAAATGCCGAAGTCCCTTCTGGTGATCGGCTCGGGGGCCATTGGTATTGAATTCGCCAGTTTCTATAATGAACTGGGGGCGGATGTCACGGTGGTGGAAATGCTGGACCGTATTCTGCCAGTGGAAGATGAGGAAATTTCTGCCTTTGCCGCCAAGTCTTTCAAGGATCAGGGCATGAAACTAATCACCAGCGCTTCGGTGACCAAGCTGGATAAAAAGAAAAAGTCCGTGGTCTGTACCATCGAAGACAAAAAAGGCAGGCCACAGACCCTGGAAGTGGACCGGGTGATTCTGGCGATCGGGATCACCGGCAATGTTGAAAATATGGGGCTGGAAGAAAACGGCATCAAGGTCGAAAAAGGTCATGTGGTGACCGATGAATGGGGATATACCGGGATCAAGGGAATTTATGCCATTGGCGATCTCACCGGGGCACCCTGGCTTGCCCACAAGGCCAGTCATGAAGGGGTTATCGCCGTGGAAAAAATTGCACGCGATGAGGGACATAAGGAAATTAGGGACCTGCACCCCCTGGATAAGTCCAATATTCCGGGGTGCACCTATTGCCGGCCGCAGGTGGCAAGCGTGGGGCTTACGGAAAAGGCCGCCAAGGAAAAGGGCTATACGGTCAAAGTGGGACGCTTTCCTTTCATCGGCAATGGCAAGGCTATTGCCCTTGGGGAAGCCGAAGGCATGATTAAAACCGTCTTTGATGAAAAAACCGGGGAATTGCTGGGCGCGCATATGGTAGGGGCGGAAGTGACCGAACTTATTCAGGGATATGCCGTGGCGCGAACCCTGGAAACCACGGAAAGCGAACTGATGCATACTGTCTTCCCGCATCCAACACTTTCTGAAATGATGCATGAATCAGTACTTGACGCCTATGGCAAAGCTCTCCATTTTTAGGGCGGACTTAATTTCTTGAAGAAAGCAGGACTGTGAGTACAGAACGCGAAAAAGTCACAACCTTGAGGGATAATGCAAACCGTCTGCGCAAACCGGACTGGATCCGGGTGAAAGCGCCGGTCTCCAAAGGGTATCACGAGACCCGCAAAATGATGCGGGATCTCAGTCTCCACACGGTTTGTGAAGAGGCGGCCTGCCCCAATATCGGTGAATGCTGGCAGAAAAAACACGCCACTGTGATGATCCTGGGGGATACGTGCACCCGGGCCTGCGCGTTCTGTAATATCAAAACCGGCAAGGGGAATCCGGTGGATCCGTTTGAGCCGGACAATGTGGCTATTGCGGCCGGGAAGATGGGGCTCAACCATATTGTTATCACTTCCGTAGATCGGGATGATCTGCCGGACGGGGGGGCGGATCAGTTTGTCAAGGTAATCCGGCGGCTCAGGGAAGAAGCTCCCGAGACCACCATCGAAATCCTCACGCCTGATTTCCGCAACAAACCGGGGGCTTTGGAAAAAGTTATCGAGGCCAAACCGGACGTGTTTAACCACAATCTGGAAACCGTGCCCAGATTGTACCCGCGGATCCGTCCGGGGGCACGCTACTATCATTCCCTGCGCCTGCTGGACAAGGTGAAACAGGCGGATCCCACCATTTTTACCAAATCGGGCATTATGGTGGGGCTTGGTGAAAGCCGGCAGGAAGTGCATCAGGTGATGGACGATATGCGTTCGGCGGGGATCGACTTTATCACCATTGGTCAATATCTTCAGCCCACCCCGCGCCATGCTGCGGTTGAAGAATTCATTACACCGGATCAGTTTGCAGCTTACGCCAAAATGGCCCGGGCCAAGGGGTTCCTCATGGTTTCCTCTTCTCCGCTCACGCGGTCTTCGCACCATGCGGGCGAGGATTTTGAAAAACTGAAAGCGGCCCGCGCGGAAAAACTCGCCCGCGAGGGGACGGGATCCCTCGAGTCCACCGATGCGCCGGTTAATATTGAGGAAATGGTGCGTCTGAACCCCAATCAATCCTCTTAAACCGGCCATATACCCCATGCCCAAATTCACCGATCAGCGCAAATTACCGTATCGGGTGGACCAGATGTATGAGCTGGTTGCCAATGTGGGCGAATACCAGAATTTTCTGCCCTGGTGTCAGGGCACGCGCATTTATAACCGCAAACCGGGCAGCTTTTATGCGGATCTCATCATTGGCTTTAAGATGTTCCGTGAGCGTTTTACGTCTCATGTTCAGCTCAAGGAAAACCGGATTGAGGTCGAATATGTCAAGGGCCCCCTGAAATATCTGGTAAACAGCTGGGAATTCAAGCCGACCGACGATGGTGGTAGCGAAGTCACATTTCTGGTGGATTTTGAATTTAAGAACAAGCTGTTTGAAAAAATGGTCGGCGGCCTGTTTACAGAGGCTGTGCATAAAATGATCAACGCCTTTGAAACCCGCGCCAATGAACTGTATGGCGAAGGAGCCTGAGTCTGTTCTTATAATAATAAGCCTGTTTTTATAATAAAAAGGCCCCCTGAAAAATCAGGAGGCCCTTTGAGGATATCTGTTCGGGAATTTTCAATCAGTTCCGGCGTTTTCTAACCAGACCCAGGCCCAAAAGTCCCAGCCCCACAAGCGCCAGCGGTGCAGGCTCGGGAACCTGTGTGAGTTCATATTCCATGAAAATCATACCGATAGACCCATTGCTTTCGGCCCAAACATCATAGGCTTGCCCCAGATCCTGGAAGCCGAGACGTGACAGGGTCAAGGCTTCACCCCCCAGTGTTGTATTGTAATCCCCTGAACTGTCGCGGTAAGTTGTTTTCCCGTCGGCCCAGCCCAGAATGCCCACAATATCCCCGGCGGAAAAAGACAGGGAGGTGGCCACAGAGGCGACATCTTCCCAATAGCCCAGAGAGGTGAAATCATTGGTTGTTGCAGAAAACTCGGGCGGGGTGACATTGAACTTCAGCACTTCAATGGTGCTGTCGGTCACGGTCTCGTTGGGCAGGCTCAGTTTTGTCAGGGTGAAATCGATGGGTGCGACGAACCAGTAGCCGCGGGTGCCGAAACTGCAGCAGCCGCCGCTGCCCGGCGTACCGATATCCAGAACCAGAGCCGACGCGGACTGGGCGACCCATAAATTGGCAAAACCGATCAGAGAAAGCATGGCCAGACGGCGCAGTGATTTTAAGGAAAGGACTTTCATTTTAAACCCTACTATATATTTGTTACAGATGTTTCGAACTTCGCGGTTCTCTAGGCAAAAGCCATGCCATTCCGGAAAAACCGCAGAAACTCGCCTTTTTTCCAAGAAGTTTCGTCACAAGAAAGGGGAAGGTGTAAAATTATTTGACACTTTGCGATGAACTCTTCAGGTCATCATGTTCAGAACAAGTTTTAGGGCGGCGGCAGTGGTTTCGCGGCGCACTTTCTCCCGCCCGATATCGCCGAAACGGTGTTCTTCGTGCCGGGTGATGCCGCCCCGCCGGTGGGCCGCCATATGCACAAGCCCCACGGGCTTATCTGTCGTACCGCCGCCGGGTCCGGCGATGCCAGTCACTGCCACGGCAATGGTCGAGGCGGATTTGCGCACGGCGCCTTCGGCCATTTCCCGCGCGCAGACCTCGCTTACCGCACCATACCGGCTAAGGGTGTCAATGGAAACCCCAAGTATTTCGGCCTTGGCCCGATTGGTATAGGTGATAAACCCCCGATCAACGACGTCTGAAGATCCGGCAATTTCCGTCAGGCACCCCATGACCAGGCCGCCGGTGCAGGATTCCGCCGTGGCCAGATGAATATTTCGCTCTCGCGCCCGGGTCAGAACGTTGCGGGCCAGATCGAGCAATTCTTCATCAAACATATTGTGTGACTCCCCATAATATGGCGGCGGCCATAATGCCGGCAACCACGTCATCCATCATCACCCCAAAGGCCGAATGTCGCCGGTCAAAGATCCGGATGGGCCAGGGTTTCAGAATATCAAACAGCCGAAACAGGATAAAGGCCAGAACGTAATCCTTGATTTCGGGCGAAAGGGGTAAGGCGAGACAGGTAATCCAGACCCCTGCGACCTCGTCAATGACCACTTCTCCCGGATCCTGTGTGCCGCTGAGCTGCATATATTTACCTGCCGCCCAAAGACCGAGCAGGAAAACACCGGCGATGCCAAGAGCCATCGCCCAATATCCACCGTAAGTCCATAACAACCAGGCGAAGGGCAGGGCGGCGAGGCTGCCCCAGGTGCCCGGTGCCTTGGGCAACAGACCGCTGAAAAACCATGTGGAAAGCACAAAGGCCGGGTGCAGCGGAGAATTGGGCCAATCTTTCAGGGAAGTGTTCATGGGCACTCTTCCGGCAGTCGAACCGTGGCAACGGCCTGGGCGGCGATGCCTTCCGCGCGACCGGTAAAGCCGAGTTTTTCGGTGGTGGTCGCCTTGATGCTGATGCGAGACAGGTCGAGACCGCAGATCGAGGCGATGGATTGACGCATGGCCTCCCGATGTGGACCGATTTTTGGCGCTTCGCAAATCAGCGTCAGGTCCAGATGGGCGATGATCCCGCCTTTTTCGCTTACAAGCCGCATGGCCTCTTTGAGAAAAATCTTCGAGGGGGCGCCTTTCCAGCGATCCTCTCCGGGGGGGAAATGATCACCAATATCCCCCGCGGCAATGGCGCCGAGTATGGCATCAGTCAGCGCATGCAGGGCCACATCCGCATCCGAATGACCTTTCAGTTTTTTGTCAAACGGGATGGAGATACCGCCCAGAATAACGGCCTCTCCTTTGGACTCGAAGGCGTGCACGTCAAAGCCGTACCCCGTTCTGACATCGGTAAGGTTGCTGCGCATCATCCGTTCCGCTTTGGCAAGATCCTCTGCTGTGGTGATTTTGAAATTTCGCTCTTCCCCGGTCACTATATGCACCGGATGCCCCATGCTCTCCACCAGGGCCGCATCATCGGTCAGGTTATGCGTGACCAGTTTGTCATGGGAGTCTAAAATGAGATCAAAACGAAACGCCTGCGGTGTTTGGGCGCGCCAGAGGTGGTTACGGTCTATTGTGGCCTCAACGGTCTTGTCGCGGGCCCGCTTCAGCGTATCCGTCACCGCCAGCGCCGGCAGGGCAGCGCCATGATCCCGGGCGGCAGCAATGACCCGGTTAACCAGCTCATGGGACAGAAAAGGCCGGGCGGCATCATGGATCAAAACCAGGTCCGGTCGGTGTTCCCTTAGTGCCTGAAGGCCATAACGTACAGATTCCTGACGGCTTGTTCCGCCAAAAACCGGAGGCGGCAGATCAAGGCCTGTTATGCTCTGTTGATAAAGCGACAGATCATCCGGATGGATCACCACCTGAATCAGGCTGATGGCATCATGTGCGGCAAAAACTTCTGCGGTTCTGCGCAGGATCGTCTTGCCGGCAAGTGGCAGATATTGTTTGGGCATTTTTTCGCCCAGCCGGTGCCCCCGCCCGGCGGCGACGATAACGGCAGCGATTTTCATTCTCTTAACCCTCTAATCTTCAGACGGATATGGGACGATGTTTTAGTCAGGCAGACCCTATCACCCCATCCGGGCCTTGTCTGTAATTTTCTTGTGTGGATCAGCCTTTGACCCGGCCTTGCTTTTCGAGTATATTTCGCCTCAAAGTGATTATTTTTTGGTCACCCTAGGGGTGTTTGGTAAAATTGCATAGATTTTAATCATGAAAATCGGAAATATAATGATTGAGGACCCGGTTTTGCTGTGTCCGATGGCCGGGGTGACGGATCGTCCGTATCGACGTCTGGTCAAACGTTTTGGCGCTGGTCTGGTCACCTCTGAGATGATTGCCAGCGAAGCCCTGATCCGGGCTCATGACCGGACTCTGAAAATGGCGGCGCCGGAAAGCGATGAATATATGATGTCGGTCCAGCTTGCCGGCTGTGAGCCCGATGTGGTGGCCGAAGCTGCCCGCATCAATGAAGACAGGGGGGCGCCGATCATCGACATCAATATGGGATGCCCGGCCAAAAAAGTGGTCAATGGATATGCCGGTTCCGCGCTGATGAAGGATCTGGGTCTGGCCCGGCAAATTCTGGAAAAAACCGTCAAGGCGGTGGATGTGCCTGTGACGCTGAAAATGCGTACCGGTTGGGACGACCAGAATCGCAACGCGCCGGAACTGGCGCGTATTGCCGAGGACGTGGGGATTCAGATGTTGACGGTACATGGCCGAACCCGCTGCCAGATGTATCGGGGGAGCGCCGATTGGTCTTTCATTCGCAAGGTGAAAGAGGCTGTGAAAATTCCGGTGATTGCCAATGGTGACATCACGTCCCTGGAAGACGCGAAAGAGGCGCTGCGCCAGTCCGGAGCGGACGGGGTGATGATCGGGCGCGGAACCTATGGGCGGCCCTGGTTTATTTCCCAGGTGATCCATTATCTAAAAACCGGGGAAAAACTTCCCGATCCGCCTTTATCGGTACAAAAAGACATCCTTATGGAACATTATGAGGCGATCCTGGCCCATTACGGCGAACACACCGGTAAGAAAATCGCCCGTAAACATATTTCCTGGTACACCAAAGGGCTAAGGGATTCTGCGAGTTTCCGGCAGCTGGTTAATAGCCTTGCGGATGTGGGGCAGGTGCGGGAGCTTATACATCGTTTTTATGATCCTCTGATTGAGGAAATGGCGGCCTGATGGGAAAACATGCCACCACGGAAAAATCATGCCGTAAAGGGGTAAATCTGGATGCACTTCTGGATTCCCTACCGGACAGCATTCTTGTGGTGGACAAAAACGACAAGATCATATTTGTCAATAGTGCCGCTGAAACCCTGTTTTATCAGGGGGCCAAGGTATTGCTGCGGCAACGGGTGACGGATTTGGTGCCTTCTGACAGTCCGCTGGCCTCGCTGATTGAACAAAGTCGCCAGACCCGCCAGGTCATTTCGGAATATGATGTTTTGCTGGCCAATCCCCGCAACCCGGAACACAAGGTGGATATTCATGTAAGCCCGATGCTGGATGATGAGAACCAGATCCTGATCCAGCTTCAGGAACGCAGTATCGCCCAGAAAATCAACCAGCAGCTTTTCTATCGGGGGGCGGCCCGGTCCGTGACCGGCATGGCCGCGGTGCTGGCCCATGAAATTAAAAACCCGCTGTCCGGGATCCGGGGATCGGCCCAGCTCCTGGAACAGGACGCCACGGAGGAGGAAAAAACACTCACCCGGTTAATTTGTGAAGAAACGGACCGGATTTGTGCGCTGGTGGATCAGATGGAGGTCTTCTCTGACCGAAAGCCGATTGACCCCGTGGAGGTAAACATTCACAGTGTACTGGAACATGTCAAAAAACTGGCAGAAAACGGTTTTGGCAAACATGTCCGTTTTCACGAATATTATGACCCGTCTCTCCCCGCCACTGTGGGGGACCGGGCCCAGCTCATTCAGGTATTTCTCAATCTGGTCAAGAATGCGGCGGAGGCCGCGCCAGCCATAGGCGGCGAAGTCACCCTGACCACCGCCTATCGGCACGGAGTGCGGGTAACAGCTCCTGGCGGGCGGGAACGATTGCATCTGCCTTTGGAAATCTGCGTAATTGATAATGGGCCAGGGGTTCCGGAAGATCTGAAACTGCACCTTTTTGATCCTTTTGTGACAACAAAACCCTGCGGCACCGGTCTCGGACTGGCGTTGGTGGCGAAGATTGTCGGGGATCATGGCGGCATTATCGAATGCGATTCGGAACCCGGAAAAACCCTGTTTCGGGTACTGCTGCCGATTGCGGTTCATTAGGAACATGAAGGGGTATGGAAGATGGCGGCAAAAAACATATTGATCGCGGATGACGACCGAGCCATTCGCACCGTCCTGTCCCAGGCTTTGGGACGGGAAGGATATAATGTGCAGGTCACCGGTAACGCCTCTACCCTCTGGCGCTGGATCGCCAATGGGGAAGGGGATCTGGTAATTACGGATGTGGTGATGCCGGATGAAAACGGGCTTGATATGTTGCCGCGCATCAAGAAAATTCGCCCGGATCTGCCGATTATTGTGATGAGTGCCCAGAATACCCTGTTGACGGCGGTCAAGGCAACGGAGCGGGGGGCTTATGAATATTTGCCCAAGCCTTTTGACCTGAATGAGGTCAAGGCCGTAGTCCAGAAGGGGTTGGCCCGGAAACTGAAGGTGGAAGCGCCGGGACCGGAGACGCAGGAGACGGACGATCTACCCTTAATCGGCCGGTCTGTGGCCATGCAGGAAGTTTATCGCACCATGGCGCGTCTGATGAATACGGACCTAACCGTGACCATTACGGGAGAGTCGGGAACCGGCAAGGAGCTTGTTGCCCGGGCGTTGCATGATTTCGGAAAACGTCGTAACGCCCCGTTTGTCGCACTGAATATGGCCGCCATTCCACGGGAATTGATTGAAAGTGAACTGTTCGGTCATGAAAAAGGGGCTTTTACCGGCGCTAACAGTCGGAATATCGGTCGCTTTGAACAGGCGCAGGGCGGCACCCTGTTTCTGGATGAAATTGGAGATATGCCCAAAGATGCCCAGACCCGCCTGCTTAGGGTGCTTCAGGAAGGGGAATATACCACGGTTGGCGGGCACAGACCGATTAAAACGGATGTGCGCATTATCGCCGCCACCCATCGGGACCTGAAACAGCTGATCAATCAGGGACTGTTCCGCGAAGACCTGTATTACCGCCTGAATGTGGTGCCCTTGCGTATTCCACCGCTCAGGGAGCGCAAGGAAGATATTCCTGATCTGGTGCGCCATTTCCTGAACAGCTATGCCCAGGAAAACAATCAGCCGCCCAAACTGATTGACAATGATGCGCTGAACTATCTGAAACAGCATAACTGGCCCGGCAACGTGCGGGAGCTGGAGAATCTGGCCCATCGTTTGGCGGCGCTGTATGTGGAGGATGTGATCAACCTGGAAATTGTCCGGACAGAACTGACCACCATGCCGGACAGCAAGCTGGATATGGCATCCGAGAGTTTCGGGGACGAAACCTTGCAGGAGGCGATTTTCCGGCATCTGAAAAAATATTTTGATGCGCATGCGCCGCATGAACTGCCACCGGCCGGTCTCTATGGACGGGTCTTGAAGGAGATGGAAAAACCGTTGATTGAGCTGAGCCTGGCGGCGACGCGGGGTAATCAGATCAAGGCGGCTGATCTTTTGGGGCTCAATCGAAACACCCTGAGAAAAAAGATCAAGGAACTGGAAATTGAAGTTGTGCGGGGTGGGTAAGTTGTGGATGTTGCAATTATGCAACAATATGATACTCTGGGTTCCAGAGAACTAATTTATGGATAAAGCCGCACGAAATATGATGAGCGAGGCAAGCAGGACCAGAAATGCGCGGCCTTTTTTCCGTTTTGCCTTATGGGCCAAACGAATCAAGCTGACCAACAAAATCGCCTATGCCCTGGCCCTGGGGGCTTTTTTGTCGGGCATTATCACCTATGCCAGTTTTTCCAATATGGGGCCATTTGCGCCGACGCCGACGACGCTTTATGGACTGCTGTTGTTCAATCTGGTGTTGCTGCTTGTGCTGGGGGCTTTGGTCTCTCGGCAGATGGTCCGGCTTTTTGCAGCCCAGAAAGCCGGTGCTGCCGGCGCGCGACTGCACAGCCGGATCATTACCCTGTTCAGCATTGTGGCGATCACCCCCACCATTATTGTGGCGATTTTTTCGGCGTTGTTTTTTGAGTTCGGGCTACAGTCATGGTTCAGCGATAAGGTGCAGACGGTTCTTGATAATTCCCAGCGGGTGGCCGAAGCCTATATTGACGAACATAAAAAGGTGATCAAAGCAGACATTCTGGGCATGGCCAAGGATCTGAATACCCAGGCTTTTACCCTGTCTTCCAATCCGGAGCTTCTGGAACAGGCGCTCACCGGTATGGCGCAGATCCTGTCCCTGTCGGAAGTGATTGTCTTTGACCGCACCGGGCAGGTGACCGCCCGGGCCCGCTCCACTATTTCCCTGATGAGCGACCCTTTCCCCCTCAGGGCTTTGGAATCCGCGGCAGAGGGAAAAGTGGTGTTTCTGGCCGGCAAGGAAGATGACAGCATGATCCGGGCGCTTGTAAAGCTGGACGGTTATCTGGATCAGTTTCTGTATATCAGCCGGTTTATTGATACCCGCGCTCTGACACTGGTGCATCAGACACTTTCTGCCCGGGATGACTATATGCGGGTGTTGCAGGATCTTTCTCAATATCGGTTATGGTTCAACCTGACCTTTATCGTTGTGGCGCTGCTGATCCTGTTTGCGGCCGTGTGGATGGGCCTGGGACTGGCCAATAAGCTGATGGAACCGATTGGTAATCTGATTGACACTTCAGCCAGAGTCGGCAGAGGAGATCTGTCGGCACGGGCGCCAATCGAGAATACATATGACGACTTGGGCGGACTGACCAAGGCGTTCAACAATATGACCCGGCAGTTACAACAGCAACAGCGGGCCCTGCTAAAGGCCAATATGCAGCTTGATGAACGCCGCCGGTTTACGGAAACGGTTCTATCCGGTGTGACGGCGGGAATTATGGGGCTGGATCCGGATGGTACCATTACGCTGCCTAACCGCTCCGCCGCCCGGCTTTTGAATACCGAACCGCGCAATCTCAAGGATCAGCGCCTTCGTGACGTTATGCCGGAAGCGGCAGAACTGTTCGAAAAAATTCGGACAACCAAGAGCAAATCCGTACAGGACCAGATCACCATAAACCGCGACGATATCAAACTTAATCTTCTGGTGCGCATCACGGCGGAAATGAAGGACAAGAAGGTGGAGGGGTTCGTGATGAGCTTTGATGATATTACGGATCAGGTTGCCGCCCAGAGAACCGCAGCCTGGGCAGATGTGGCCCGACGCATTGCGCATGAAATCAAAAACCCGTTAACCCCCATTCAACTGGCGGCGGAACGTCTGAAACGCAAATATGGCCGGCAGATTACCTCTGATCCGGCGATTTTTACCCAGTGTACGGAAACCATTATCCGTCAGGTGGGGGACCTGCGGCGTATGGTGGACGAATTTTCCTCCTTCGCCCGCATGCCGGCCCCGGTTCTGAAGACCGAAGACCTCCGGCAGATTATTTCCCAAGCGGTGTTTTTGATGGAGGTCGCCCACCATGATATTGAATTCGTGGTGGATTTGCCCGAGGAGGATCTGAAGATTAATTGCGATGCCCGACTGATCGGCCAGGCGTTGACCAATCTGATCAAAAACGCCGCTGAAGCCATTGAGGTGTTGCGGGAAGAAAGCAGTGCCGTCAAAGGACAGATAAGAATTTTTATTCCCGATGGGGAGGAAGGAGAAACCAGAGTAAGTGTTATGGACAATGGCAAGGGGTTGCCAGAAGAACTGATCGATCGTCTTACGGAGCCTTATGTTACCACAAGGATAAAAGGTACCGGCCTGGGGCTCGCCATTGTGAAAAAGATCATGAAGGATCATGGGGGGGATCTGATTCTAGTGAATAACAAGGAAGGCGGGGCCACGGCAACACTGATCTTTGCTTCCGAAACGGAAGCGGCAGACATCGCCTCCCAACCGAAAAAAATGAGGATCGTACATGGCGCTTGATATCCTGATCGTTGACGACGAAGCTGACATTCGTGAATTGATCGCCGGCATTCTGGAAGATGAAGGTTATGAGACCCGGGTTGCGGGTGACAGCGACACGGCGCTGGCGGAAATCGAGGCCCGGCGGCCGTCGTTGCTGATTCTTGATATCTGGCTTCAGGGAAGTCGTCTTGACGGGCTGGAGTTATTGGAGGTTGTCAAACAACGCCATAAAGACATGCCAGTCATCATTATCAGCGGGCACGGTAACATTGAAACTGCGGTTTCAGCCATAAAACGCGGGGCCTATGACTTTATCAGCAAGCCCTTTGAGACTGACAAGCTCCTGATCCTTGTCGAGCGAGCCACGGAAATGGAGCGATTGAGACGGGAAAACACCGAGCTCAAGGAAAGATATGGCTTTGACCTGGAGCTGACGGGTAATTCTTCCGCTATCAATGTAGTGCGCAACACCATTGAAAAAGTGGCGCCGAGCGGGAGCCGGGTGCTGATTTCCGGTCCGCCGGGCTCCGGCAAAGAGGTGGTCGCCCGCCTGATCCATAAACATTCCAAACGCGCCAATGGCAAATTTGTGGTGGTCAATGCCGCCAGCATGTCGCCGGATACCATGGAGCATGAACTGTTCGGCACCGAAGAAAACGGCGTTGTCAAGAAAACCGGCGTTTTTGAAGAAGCCCATGGCGGGACATTGTTTATTGATGAAGTGGCGGACATGCCGCAAACCACCCAGGCCAAGATCCTTCGTGTGCTGACGGATCAGAGTTTCGAGAGGGTAGGAGGGACGACCCGCGTGCATGTTAATGTGCGCGTGGTCAGTGCCACCAGCCGCAATCTGCGGGAAGAGATTGAACAACAAAGATTTCGCGAAGACCTGTATCACCGTCTGAATGTGGTGCCGGTTATGGTGCCGCCCCTGACACAGCGTCGCGACGATATTCCGGCCTTGGTGCATCAGATTATGGGGCAACTTTCCGCGGCCACGGGCCGCCAGCCCCGACAGATCACGCCGGAAGCCATGGCCGCGTTGCAGGCCCATGATTGGCCAGGAAATGTGCGTCAGCTGCGCAACATCATTGAACGTCTTCTGATTCTGTCTTCCGACAATGAGCCTATTACGGTGGACATGTTGCCGGCGGAAATTATTGCTGATATGGAAATTCTCAGCCCTCATCGACATAACGAAATCATGTCCTTGTCACTCCGGGATGCCCGTGAGAAGTTTGAAACGGAATATCTGAAAGTTCAAATCAGCCGATTTGACGGAAACATCTCGAAAACGGCCGAATTTGTTGGTATGGAACGTTCGGCTTTGCATCGAAAACTAAAAAGCCTGGGCATCACCGGGCAGGACCGCAAATAATCTGGTTGATCCGGCGGCCGGGTGGAATGGCACGGGTCATGAATAAAGGTGGAGGGATATGAAAGTCATAATATGCGGTGCCGGACAGGTCGGCTTTAACATTGCGCGGCACCTGGCCAATGAAAATAACGACGTTACGGTTATAGACCGGTCTCCGGAGCTGATCAGCAAAATCCGCAATTCCCTTGATGTGCATGCCATCGTCGGATATGCCTCCCATCCCGATCTTCTGGAGCAGGCCGGGGCGCGGGATGCGGATATGATTATCGCGGTCACGTTGTTTGACGAGGTGAACATGGTGGCCTGTCAGGTGGCGCATTCCCTGTTTGATGTTCCAACAAAAATCGCCCGGGTCCGGGCCCAGAATTATTTGCAACCCACCTGGCGAGAGCTTTTCAGCCGTGAACACCTGCCCATTGATGTGATTATTTCTCCGGAAATCGAAGTGGCGCGGGCCGCCATACGCCGTCTCAAGGTGCCGGGTGCCTTTGACATGATCCCCTTTGTGGGGGACCGGGTTCAGGTGGTTGGTGTGCGTCTGGACGAAGACTGCCCGGTACTTGATACGCCGCTCAGGCAACTGACGGAACTGTTCCCGGATCTCAACATTCTGGTGGCCGGTATTTTGCGGGCCGACAAGGTGATTGTCCCAGGTGGTGATGACCAGCTTCTGGCCGGGGATAATATTTATTTCGTGGCCGAAAAAAATCATGTCCGACGGGCGCTTAATGTTTTCGGCCATGAGGAAGAAGAGGCCCGGCGTATCATTATTGTCGGCGGCGGGAATGTGGGGCTGTTTATCGCTGAACAGTTGTTAGCGGAAAATCCCAAAATTCAGATCAAGATTATTGAGCTTGATCAGGAACGGGCCACTTTTGTGGCCGAACGTCTTCCCAAAGCGGTCGTGCTTCATGGAGATGCTCTGGATCTGGAAATTCAGCGGGAAGCCAATGTTGCCGGAACAGAAACCATCATTGCGGTTACCAATGATGACAAAGTGAATATTCTGGCTTCCACCCTGGCCAAGCAACAAGGCTGTAGCTGGGCGATCACCTTGATTAACAATCAGGAATTTGGGCCGTTGACCGCTTCTGTGGGGATTGATGCCTATGTGGAACCGCGCCAGACGACCGTATCGGGCATTCTTCAACATATGCGCAAGGGCCGGATCAGATCCCTGCACAGTCTGGCTGGTGGCCGGGCGGAGGTGATTGAAGCCGTGGCCCTGGATACCTCGCCATTGGTGGGCAAGCCGTTGCGGGATATTCGTTTGCCGGCGGGCATTGTGGTCGGCGCCATTGTACAGGATGATCAGGTCGTTGTGCCCCGGGGCGGCACCGTTATCAGACCCGGTGATACGGTCGTGATGTTTACCCGAGCGGACATGATCCGCAAGGTCGAGGAACTTTTCTCCGTCAAGCTGGAATATTTCTGAGCATGTTTGCACGGATCGGAAATATTGTCGGGTACATTCTGATCCTCCTGGGGTTTAGTGAAATTGTGCCCATAGGTGTTGCGGCCTATTATGAGGAATATGAGCTGATCATGCCGTTCATGATCAGTGCGCTGGTGACGATTTTTATCGGGGGGGCGCTTTTCTTTTCCTTTAAGGATCTGGATGTGGAAGCCAGCAATGCCGAACTGCTGCTGCTGCTCATTGTCATATGGACCGGCCTGCCGTTATTTGCCAGTATGCCGTTTATGACCTCAGGCCTGCTGACAAAACTGACGGATGCGTATTTCGAGGCTGCCTCCGCCCTGACCACAACGGGATCAACGGTGCTTGTGAATCTGGATCTCGTCCCTCATGCCTTGCTGTTCTGGCGGGCGCTGCTGCAATGGGAAGGGGGGATACTCGTTTTTACGCTTGCCGTGGCAATTCTGCCGCCGGCAAAAATTGGGGGGCTTGAACTGTTTAACAGTGCGCTGCCACGCCGTGAAGTACGGAACCGGGGCTGGAGAAGCCTGCGGTCGCGTTTGCTGTATGCCGTAGTGCCCTTAAGCAAGGTGTATATGATCCTTACCCTGATATGCACAATATTGCTGCTGTTTTCCGGAATAGGTCTGTTTGACTCGTTGACCACCGCCATGGCCACTTTATCAAGCGGCGGGTTTACAACCCATAGTGGCGCAGGTGATAACCCGTTTTCAGGCTGGACAGAATTTATTTTGATTCCGTTCATGCTTTTGGCGGCCATGAATTTTACGTATCACTGGGCCTTCCTTATGGGCGGGCACAAGGTTCGATATTATAAAGAATCCTTGGAAATCCGCTATTTTCTTTATTTCATGGGGGTAGGCTTTCTGCTGCTGCTGTTTTCTTTTATGATGTCCCCGGAGCTTAGGGAGACCGGCCTGTGGCGGCTTGTGGGTCTGGCGGCCTTTACGGTGGCTTCGGTCTCCACAACCACTGGCTTTGCCCCGGATATGGCGGGCCTCATGCCGCTTTCGGTTGTAATTTTGTGTAGCGCCTTGTTGTTTATTGGCGGAACAACAGGCTCCACAGCCGGCGGGTTCAAAATATTGCGGGTGCATCTTTTGCTCAAACACGCCAACCGTGAATTGAGCCGTCTGATCCATCCGCACAGCATCGTTCCGGTGCGCATGCGTGACTTGAATGTCCAGGAACCGGTCTTATATGCTGTTTGGACACTATTGTTCGTGGTGATATCTGCAATCGCCCTTGCTACACTTGGATATGCAATGATGGGGCAGGGGTTGCAGTCCGGTCTGGGAATTTCGCTGGCAAATTTATATAGTGCCGGAGGACTGGTGGCCATTTTTGCGCCGGACTTTGTGGGATATCACAGCCTGTCGATGGCGGGGAAGTGGCTGACCTCTTTCATCATGATTATGGGGCGGCTGGAAGTGATTGCGTTGATGGTGCTTTTTATGCCGTCATTCTGGAGAAATTAAAAAGCGTATGGAGCAACTGATAGCTGGTTTCATGAATGTTTGAGGTATGTTATCATCACCGCCAGGTCAGGGGGTTATGCCTGACCGCTTATCTGTTCAAAGTTTTGAAACCAAGCTTGAACCAAAAACAATAAATGGAAATAAATAAATGTCAGACAAAAACCATAACTTACAAGATGCTTTTCTGAACCACATAAGAAAAAACAAAACCCCTATTACGGTTTTCCTGGTCAATGGTGTGAAACTGCAGGGAATCATCACCTGGTTTGATAACTTCTGTATTCTTTTACGCCGGGACGCAAATGTGCAGCTGGTTTACAAACACGCTATTTCTACCATTATGCCGGGTGGCCCGATCCAGCTGTTTGATCCCGATGAATCGGAAGGAAATGGGTAAGACGTATTTAAATGACCCAGAGGATTAATTCTGACGAACTCACATTTCGCAAAAAAAGCTACAGTTCCGTCTGGGATGATCCGAACAGTAAAGATTTGACGCTCCCGGCTCACACGGCCGGGGCGCATACTCTGATATTCCATCCCTATCTTCGTATCCGACAGAATAAACCCGTTGCTTCCAGGTCGCCTCGCGCGCGACTGGAAGAGGCCATTTCTCTGGCGGCTGCTCTGGATCTGGATGTGTGTCAGGCCGTTGCTATCCCTGTTCAGAACATCCGTCCGGCCACCTATCTGGGGCGGGGAAAAGTGGAGGAACTGGCGGACTATATTAAACATAATGCCATCGAACTGGTGGTGGCGGACTGTGAATTGTCCCCAGGGCAGCAGCGTAATCTGGAAAAAAGCCTAGGCTGCAAGGTCATTGATCGCACCGGGCTGATACTCGAAATTTTTGGCGAACGGGCGCACACGCGGGAAGGGGCTCTGCAGGTGGAGCTTGCTCACCTCTCTTATCAGAAAAGCCGCCTGGTGCGGTCCTGGACCCACCTTGAACGTCAACGGGGCGGGTTTGGGTTCATGGGCGGCCCCGGTGAGAAACAGATCGAAGCTGACCGCCGTATGATCGACGAAAGGATCGCCAAAATCCGCCGACAACTCGCCACCATTACCCGGACCCGGGAATTGCACCGTAAGGGACGCAAAAAAGTGCCTTTTCCTGTGGTGGCGCTGGTGGGGTATACCAATGCAGGCAAGTCCACCTTGTTTAACCGGCTGACCCGGGCGGACGTTATGGCCGAAGACTTGCTTTTTGCCACGCTGGACCCGACCATGCGACAGGTGCGGCTTCCCTGTGGCAAGAAGATCATCCTTTCAGACACGGTAGGATTTATTTCCGACCTGCCTACCCATCTGGTGGCGGCGTTCCGGGCGACGCTGGAGGAAGTTGTGGAGGCCGATATCATTCTGCATGTGCGGGATATTTCCCATCCCGAAACAGATGACCAACGCCAGGATGTAATTGAGGTTCTGAAATCTCTGGGAGTGGAAGAGGGGCCCGAGCGGCCGATTTATGAGCTTTGGAATAAAATTGATTTGCTGCCCCCCGAAGAACGCCAGGCCCGGGAAAACAGCGCCGCCTGGCGGAAGAACATTTCGCTGATTTCGGCCGTAACCGGCGAGGGATGTGATGATCTGTTGCAGAATTTATCCGACCTGCTTTCTGAGGGAGAGCAAATTTACGACCTGGCCTTCCGTCCCGATCAGGGGGCCGAGATTGCGTGGTTGTACCAGCACGGGGAAGTTTTGGAACGTATTGATGGACCGGATCACATCAATGTGCGGGTGAGACTTAATGATAAGTCCGTTGGATTTCTGGAAAAGAAGGGGTTGCATCTTGCCGAGAGGATGGCGGGATGATTGTTTCGGAAAGGATCGCCCCTGAAGAAATCGCGCAGGACATCCGAGAAATCAGTCATCAGGAGATTCTAACCCGCTATCGCCGGCTTGAATCTCATGAAATTCAGGACAAATCCCCCGGGGAGTCTTCGGGGGATCTGGTCACTTCCGCGGATCTGGAAACTGAAAAACACCTATCGCGACGCCTGAGAGCCCGTTATCCGTCGGCCGTGATTGCCGGTGAAGAAAGTATCTCCCGCAATCCCGAACTGCTGCGACAGATTGTACAGGCTGATCTGGCATTTCTGATCGACCCTGTGGACGGAACCAAAAACTTTGTTCAGGGCAACCCGCGCTTTGCCCTGATGATGGCGGCCCTGAAAAAAGGGGAAGTTGCCGCGGCATGGATTTATTTACCGGCCCTGGAGAGAATGGCGATGGCCGAACGGGGCGGCGGCGCCCTGCTTAATGAGCAAGTTGTCGACCTTCCCGTCCCCCCGCAGAATCCCGCGCAATGGATCGCGGCGGCCCATCTTCGGCGCATGCCGGAAAAAATGCGCAACACGGCGCGGGAAAATTTGAAAAAATTCGCCGCCAACCGGCCGGCCTTCTGTGCCGGATATGATTATATCGCGCTGCTTGAAGGCAAAAAACATTTTTCGGTCTATTTCCGGACCTTGCCATGGGATCACCTGCCGGGCAGCTTTATTTTTCAGGCGGCCGGGGGGGTGAGCCAACATCTTTCCGGCGGTGCCTATACCATTCATGACCAGGATAAAGGGCTGATTTCGGCCTGTACACCGGCGCAATGGGGGCAGGTGCGTGAGCTTTTATTTCCCGGCTTTTTCTGAGAGAGCCGGTTTTGCAGAAGTGTCTTTTTCTTCCTGTTTGGCCTGGTCCCAGTAACGATCCAGTTCCTCCAGAGTGCAGTGTTCAGCTTTTTTCCCCTGTTCGCGCAGGATTTCCTCAATCCGGCGGAAACGGCGTTCAAATTTTGCATTGGCGGATCTGAGTGCGCTTTCCGGGTCAATGTCCAGATGTCGGGCCAGATTGGCGTAAACAAACATCATGTCCCCGAATTCCTCGGCAATTAATTCGCGGTTTTGTTCAGCCTTGTTTTTGACGAGCTCGGCGGAAAGCTCAGCCATTTCCTCATTCAGCTTGTCCAGGACCTGATGGGTTTCCGGCCAATCGAAACCGACCCGTGCGGCCCGTTTCTGAAGTTTCACCGCGCGGGTCAGTGCAGGCAATCCCCGGGTGATCCCGTCAAGGGCGCTGGAGGGGCGGGATCCATTTTTTTCCTGTCGCTCCCTGGCTTTATGCTCTTCCCAGGCCCGGGTTTGTTCTTCCGCCGTGCGGATATTTTCTGAACCAAAAACATGGGGATGACGGCGGATCATTTTTTCGCAGATGCCCCGGGCCACATCTTCAAAATCAAAGGCGCCCTGCTCTCGTGCCATTTGGGCATGGAAAACCACTTGCAGCAAAAGATCACCCAGTTCTTCCTTAAGCGCCGCCATGTCCTGCTGTTCGATGGCCTCGGCCACTTCATAGGCTTCTTCTATGGTGTAAGGAGCAATACTGTGGAAATCTTGCTCCCGGTCCCAGGCGCATCCCTTTTGCGGATCCCTGAGGCGTTCCATTATGGCAAGAAGTTTCAGGAGGGAGGTCATTGATCTTTGTGTCCTTCTTTACGACATTCCATCCATTCCTTACGCGTCATACGATATTCTGCCGCCGGCTGTCCATGGACATATAGATCGCCTGCATATCGAAACCCCATCCTTTTTGCTACAGCAACGGAGGCGGTGTTTTCCTTCATAATCAGGGAACATATATTCGGAAAACCGCATGCGTCAAACCCGTAATCCCGCACCGCAGTTGCCGCTTCCGAGGCATATCCCTGTCCCCAGAATTTTTTGGCAAAAGTATAGCCGATTTCCCTTTTCACCAGCTTTTCCGGCCCTTCCGCTCCGTCATACAGCGGGCCCCACGCATAATGTTCTATACCGTCCTGCTTATAACCATAAAAAAAGTTAAAACCGCATCGTCCGATGGGCCGGCTGTCTGCTTTTCGTTCCACCAGATACAGGCCAACGCCTTCCGTGGCATACCAGTTCATTACCGTGTCAAGAAATTCGCGGTTTTCCTCGTGGCTTCTCACCCGTCCGGTCAGATAACGCATGACATCCATGTCGCTGTGTAATTCATCAAGGAAGTTAATATCCTCCTCGCGGAAAGGGCGCAGGATCAGGCGCGGGGTTTCAATCTCTCTCATATAGGTTTCTCCAATGGGCCCGGGGGGACAACCTGAAAGGCGTCGCGCAGAATGGGCATCATTAACCCGGATTAGGTCTAATACCATTTCCCTTTAGAGAAGGACAGGGGGCAGCAAAAAAGATCAGGCAGAAAAAAACGGGAAGGGGGTATATCACCCCTTCCCAGTGCTGTAGGGAGGCACTTGCAGGCCAAAGATTAATCATAGCATTATCAGGGCATTATCAGGGCATTATCAGGGACAGGTGTCGGTGATGCGGCTCCAGGTTTCTTTTTCCATCGTGATATCTGTTTCATATGCCGGGCCGGTTTCGTAGGTGCATTTCAGCCTTTGTGCATCTTCGATGAGGCGGGCAACCAGCATGTTTCTGTCAAGGGGTTTGAGAGGGGCAAGCGCATAACCAAGTTCGCCCATAAGAATGCCAAGAGTCATTTTCTGTTCCATTGTTAAGCTACCTTTCTTTCCGGCAAGGCCGTCGTTGTATCCAAAACGGGTCTGGTGACTTTGTATTTCCAGCGCATCATGTTCAGGGAGTTGGGGTTAATAATTAACATTCCGGCAATGAGTTCTTCTCCATTATCATCTTTATGGGGAATGCCTAACGGGGTGATCCCCCATCCGGCATGGAGAACTGTCGGGTAAAATTTCATCCCGACCACAAAGGTGATCCGGGTGATATGAAAAATCAGGGCCGCTTCGGCCATCCCCAGGAACAACTCCCCGATTATCCCCTGGTCCTGTTGTGAAGGAGGAACACAGGAGCGGGAGCTTTCCCAGATGTTCCTGCCGCGCGGCACAGCGCCTTCCACCAGGTGGCTGAACAGATCAACCATAAGATGGGGGCGCATTGTCGGGTTCATTCTTTTGGAGCCCAGAACCTCCCCGTTATGATCTAGTTTCAGCAGATAAAGCGTGTCATTGGTATCATATTGATCCATTTCCAGGCCGTCCTTGGCCAAGGGCAGATCCCAGTTCAGCATTTCGACAAAAACTTGATATCGTTGCTGATACATCTGCCGCAGCTGGGCCGCATATTGCCTGCGGTTTTCTTTTGTAACCAAGACGATCATCCTGATAACTCTTATCTTTCCGAACGTTATGAGGTTCATGATGATGAGAGACGGGGCACAAGAAACCTGTCTAGGCAGACAGGTTGACGAAGAATATACAGGTGTGTTCCCTCGTAGAGGTTAACCCATGATTGTAGTGTAGGATTGAGAGGTGCGTCTTAGGCGGGTCAGGGGCGGATAATACCGTTTAATACGGCGCGGGCGATGGCCTGCTGGCGTGTGGAGACGCCGAGTTTGCGTTTGGCGTTTTCAATATGAAAATGAGACGTGCGCGCGCTGATATAAAGGATATCGCCAATATCCTGATCGCTTTTGCCTGCTGCGGCCCAGTGCAGGCATTCCCGTTCCCGTGCGGTCAGTTTTGGAACAGGCGTATCGGCATTCAGGTCTTTCAGTTTCAGGGTGAGAACCGCATCATGATAATGAACGGCCATGATATGCAGGATATGGTACACCCGAGGGGGCACATCAAGGTTCTCCCCTGCGATGTTCACGGTACAGGGGGGCTGTCCCGGCACCGTGATCGGGATGGTCATGCCGTTAAGGATGCCGAATTCACTGGCTTCGGAAAAAATCTGCTGATTGATTTTATCGGGCAGAGAAAGATCGGACCAGATATAGGGTTTGGAGGTCGTAAAAACTCGCTGCAATACAACATCATGTTCGAAATAACGCTGTTCGGTATAATAATCGACCCATTTTTGCGGAAACGCAAACAACAGGAGCGATTCCGGGGGCGGATTGGTCCAGTCCACAACACTCAGACAGGTATGTTTGTCAAACCCCAGAGGGGCGGTTTTTTTGCTGAAAGCGGCCTGAATTTCGTCCGCATTTCTGGCGGACGAGATGTCGGAAATAAAATCCTGCACATCCTCAAAGCCGATCAAAATTTCCACCCCCTTTGTTCAAGGCCCTGATATAAAGAATGATGAAAAAAGAGCCTTCCCCGAAAGTGTATTTTAATTGACCGGCGTTGCCAAATAAATTTTTCAGCCTCGCCCTGACGAAGCTGCCAGTCAAAACGGATTAGCCAGATGGATTAGCCAGACAGATTAGTCAGAACGGATTATTGGGGGTGATATTAGATAAAACCGCAGGATGCGGCAATCCAGGGCACCAGGAGAATGGATCGCCACGCCCGTTTTCAAGATTATGACAGGGGATCGCGATGACGTTGTTTTTCGCCATCGCGAGGGGACGCGATGCAATCCATGTTACCCTGAATGAAAACCTAAAACATGGTAGATGACGCAGTCTTCAATGCGCAAACTACGCTAGCTTTTGGGGCGGATGCCGTGTTGTTCAAAGAGCTGGATGAGCTCTCCATTGGCGGCCATTTCGCGCACAATGTCACAGCCGCCGACAAACTCTCCCTTGACATAAAGCTGCGGGATAGTTGGCCATTCGCTGAACTGTTTGATGCCTTCGCGCAGGGCAGGGTCCTGTAACACGTCAAAGGCTTCATAATCCACGTTATAATAGTTCAGCACTTCAACCACGGCGGCGGAAAAACCGCATTGGGGGAACATCGGGCTGCCTTTCATATACAGCACGATATCGTTGTTTTTGATGTCTTCTTCAATTCGGGCGAAAACCGGATTGTTCATGTGTTTAAATTCCTGATAAATCTTTTTCGTCTGTTGATTGACAGCGCTTATTCAACCGAAGTTTGCAATGCCAGGGCGTGCAGATCCCCGCCCATTTTGCCTTTCAGCGCCTTGTACACCATCTGATGTTGCTGCACGCGGCTTTTCCCGGCAAAGGCTTTTGAAACCACAAGGGCGGCATAATGGTCGCCGTCACCGCGCAGATCCTGAATGGTGACTTTGGCGTCGGGAATGCCTTCCTTGATCAGTCTTTCAATCTCTGCCGCATCCATGCTCATTTGAATGTTACTCCACTTGATCCCTAGTTACTTACTCTAGCCCCATATAGTTTGGCATCCAGCCGCTGTGCGCGTCAAGAAGCTCCGCTACTGATATGGTGGCTGCATCGCCGATTTTCAATTCCGTACCGCCGGTAACGCCAATTTTTTGCGCTTTCACGCCGGCCTGTGTTGCAGCCTTCAGAAGGGCGTCGGCTTTTGTTTCAGCAACGGACAGCACATACCGGCTCTGGTCTTCCCCAAAGCCAAAAGCATGTAGGGAAAGTCCCCCGGTGTCAAAGGTCAGATCCATGCCCATCCGGGATGCCATGGCCATTTCCGCAAGTGCCACAAATAGCCCGCCGTCTGAAAGATCGTGACAGGTCGCCACGGTGCCATTTTCAATCTGGGCGCGGACAAAATCGCCGTTTTTCTTTTCTGTTTCCAGATCTACTGGCGGCGGCGCGCCTTCCTCGCGACCTTCAATGATATCCAGATAAAGCGATGCGCCAAGATGGCCTTTGGTTTCACCAATCAGAATCAGGATTTCGCCTTCTTCTTTGGGGGCAATGGTGGCCATTTTGCGGCTGTCTTTGAGCAGGCCCACACCGCCGATAGCTGGGGTCGGGTAAATGCCGGTACCGTTGGTTTCGTTATAGAGCGAGACATTGCCGGAGACGACGGGGTAGTTGAGCATCGTACAGGCCTCCTTCATGCCCTCAATGCAGCCAACAAACTGGCCCATGATTTCCGGCCGTTCGGGATTGCCGAAATTCATGCAGTCGGTAATGGCCAGCGGGGTGCCGCCAACAGCGGTAATATTGCGCCAGGTTTCGGCCACAGCCTGTTTGCCGCCTTCGACCGGGTCCGCATAACAATAACGTGGGGTGCAGTCGGTGGAAATGGCCAGTGCCTTATCGGTGCCATGCACCCGCACCACAGCGGCATCGCCGCCCGGTTTCTGGATGGTATCGGCCATTACCTGATGATCATACTGTTCCCAGATCCAGGCCCGGCTACACAGATTGGGCGAGCCGATCATCTTGATCAGGGCCGCACCAAGGTCATCCGGGGCGGCGATTTTTTCAGGGGGCAGGTAAGGCGCAGGATCCTGTTTGATCCACGGCCGGTCATATTCCGGCGATTTGTCCGCCAGCGGTCCAGCCGGGATGTCTGCGACAACTGCCCCTTTATACAGCAGGGTAAGGTTACCGGTGTCCGTGATTCTGCCAATCACGGCGAAATCCAGATCCCATTTGCGGAAGATGGCCTCGGCCTCGGCTTCCCGGCCGGGCTTGAGCACCATCAGCATGCGCTCCTGGCTTTCCGACAGCATCATTTCATAGGGGGTCATGTTTTCTTCGCGCTGGGGCACCTTGTCCAGGTTCAACTCAAAGCCCACGCCGCCACCGGAAGCCATTTCGACGGAAGAAGAGGTCAATCCCGCCGCGCCCATATCTTGAATCGCGACGATGGCGTCAGTGGCCATCAGCTCAAGGCAGGCTTCAATCAGAAGTTTTTCCGTAAACGGATCGCCCACCTGCACTGTGGGGCGTTTTTCTTCACTGTCCTCGGTAAATTCCGCTGACGCCATGGTGGCGCCGTGAATGCCGTCGCGACCGGTTTTAGAGCCCACATAAACCACCGGATTCCCGACGCCAGCGGCCGCGGAATAGAAAATCTTGTCCGCATCCGCTAATCCCACGGTCATGGCGTTGACCAGGATATTACCGTCATAGGAGGGGTGGAAATTGGTTTCCCCGCCCACTGTGGGCACGCCGACACAGTTGCCATAGCCGCCAATGCCGTCCACCACGCCACTTAACAGATGGCGGGTTTTGGGGTGTTCCGGCCGGCCAAAGCGCAGGGCGTTCATATTGGCGATGGGACGTGCGCCCATGGTGAACACATCCCGCAGGATTCCGCCCACGCCGGTGGCCGCGCCCTGATAAGGTTCGATATAGGAGGGGTGGTTGTGGCTTTCCATTTTGAAAACGGCGGCCTGGCCATCCCCGATGTCAATCACCCCGGCATTTTCCCCCGGGCCCTGGATCACCCAGGGAGCCTTGGTGGGCAGTTTTTTCAAATGCAATTTTGACGATTTGTAGGAGCAGTGTTCGCTCCACATCACAGAAAAAATGCCCAGTTCCGTCAGAGTAGGGGTGCGGCCCAGAATGTCCAGAACCAGCTTGTATTCCTCCTGGGTCAGACCGTGTTCGGCCACCAGTTCATCGGTGATTTCAATATTGTTGTTCCACGCCATATCCCGGGTCCTATTTTAATGAATTCAGAATGCTTTCGAAGAAACCGCGGCCGTCGGTGCCGCCTTGGGCGTCTTCAATGAGGCGTTCCGGATGCGGCATCATGCCCAACACATTGCCGCGTTCGTTAATGATTCCGGCTATGTTATGCTGCGACCCGTTGGGGTTGCCGGCTTTACTGGCCTCGCCCGTCTCGTCCACATACCGGAAAACAACGCGATTCTGGTCTTCCAGCTTTTTCAACGTTTCCTCATCCGCAAAATAATTGCCGTCATGATGGGCTACAGGGATCCGGATGATCTGTCCCTGCTTGTAGGCATTGCTGAAGACGGTATCGTTGTTATCCACTCTCAGAGGAACGTGTTTGCAGATGAATTTCAGGCTTCTGTTGCGCATCAGCGCGCCGGGCAGCAGCCCGGTTTCGGTGAGAATCTGGAAGCCGTTGCAGATCCCGATAATATTGACCCCTTGTTCCGCTCTGCTGATCACTTCCTTCATGGCTGGCGAGCGGGCCGCCATGGCCCCGCAGCGCAGATAGTCGCCAAAGGAAAACCCGCCGGGCAGGGCGATCAGGTCTACATCGGGAATTTCCCTGTTCTGATGCCAGACAACGTGCGGTTTTTGACCCGTAATTTTCTCCAGTGCCACGATCATGTCGCGATCGCAATTGGAGGCGGGAAACACAATAACAGCGCTTTTCATCGACGCATTCCCATATTTTAATCAATCTATCCTGCGTCCCTGACCGGGGCTTATGAAGCATAAAGCCCTCAGGAGAGGGCGTCAGTTTGTTGCTGTCAGTCGATTTCGATGGTGTAGTTTTCAATCACCGTGTTGGCGAGTAGTTTTCGACACATCTCCTCGACCCTGGCCTTGGCCTGTTCTTGGTCGTTGTCTGCGAGGTCCAGTTCGATAAATTTGCCCTGGCGCACATCATCCACGCCCTCAAAACCGAGGGCGGTCAGGGCATGCTGGATGGCTTTGCCCTGGGGGTCCAGGACACCGTTTTTCAAGGTGACATATACACGTGCTTTCACGATGTATCCCTTTCTGTCTCAAGTCATGTATGTTAGTCGGTCTTTTCAGTCGCCGGCGTCCAGGGAAATCCCCAGGCGGCGGGCCACTTCCTGATAGGCCTCCACCTCACCACCCAGATCACGGCGAAAACGGTCCTTGTCCATTTTCTCACCGGTTCTCATATCCCACAGACGACAGTTGTCTGGGCTGAATTCATCAGCAAGAACGAGCGTATAACCGTCTTCTTCGGCAAGACGCCCGTATTCCAGTTTGAAATCCACCAGATCAATACCCACGGCCGCAAACATGCCGCGCAGAAAGTCATTAATCTTAAGGGACATTTCAAAAATTTCGTCCAGTTCCTCTTCCGTCGCCAGCCCCAGAACCAGAATGTGTTCCTCGGCCAGTAGCGGGTCCCCCAGATCATCATTTTTCAGCGAAAACTCCACCAGCGGCCGGGCCAGGCGCGTGCCTTCCTCCACGCCGAACTTTTTGGACATGGACCCCGCCGCGATATTGCGCACAATGACTTCCAGCGGTACGATCTGGACTTCGTGAACCAGTTGTTCCCGATCAGACAACCGTCTGATATAATGAGTCGGGATACCGATGCCGGCAAGCCGGGTCATGATCAGGTCGGTGATCCGGTTGTTGATAATGCCTTTGCCGGCAATGGTGCCTTTTTTCTGGTTGTTGAAAGCGGTGGCATCATCCTTGAAATACTGAATGAGCGTGCCGGGTTCGGGACCGCGGAACAGAATTTTGGCTTTGCCTTCGTAGAGTTTTTCACCCTTGGGGACATCAGACGTCATGGGGGAACCTTAATCTGAAAATTTGAGAATCAAGCGTGGCGAACATATATCATAAAATTGTCAAATACAATGCGCCAAAAGCAGAAAACGGCCATCGAAAATGAAACATGGTTTTTTGGTGTAAAATAAGGTGGAATCCTTTTTTTGAATGACGTACATATGGCACCAAATAATACTGAGCTGGCCGGGACCGCCTTGAAAGCAAGATGTGCGGTAACGGGCAGCAATCTGAGGACAGGATTTAAGACAGGAGTTTGTAAATATGACCCAGTTCAATGACCGGGAAAAGGCGTTTGAAAACAAATTCGCCAAGGATGAGGAATTCGAGTTCAAGGTCGCCATGCGCCGCAATAAATTGCTGGGTTTGTGGGCCGCAGAGAAGATGGGGCTTTCCGGGGCAGACGCCCAGAATTATGCCAAGGAAGTGGTGCAGGCGGATTTTGAGGAAACCGGTCATGAAGATGTTTACCGTAAAATCAAGACAGACTTCGAGGCCAAAGGCGTAGAGATTTCCGAACATCGCCTGCGGAAGGCGATGGATGAGTTTCTTGAAGAGGCCCGTCTGCAACTGAAAGCGGAAGGCAAAAGCTGATTTGCCCGGTTTTGTAAAATTCCGATAGAGTGATGAACCGCCTTTTCCGTGGGGAAATAGGCGGTTTTTTTATGAGTTTTAGGCGCGACAGAGAGTGAATTGTCATGAGATGGCCCCCCAACAGCATGGAACGGAAATCGGCATGAAAACTCTGGTCTGGTTTAGGCAGGATCTGCGTCTTTATGATAATCCGGCCTTGTTCGAGGCGGCACAGCGGGGGCCTGTCATCCCCGTATTTATTTTGGATGAAGAGGGGTGCGGGGAGTGGCGTCCGGGCGGGGCCAGCCGCTGGTGGCTGCATCACAGCCTGCGTTCCCTGCAGCAGCAGTTTGCCCGCAAGGGGACACGGCTCATCCTGCGCCGGGGCCCGGCGCTTAAGGTGTTGCAAGATCTGGTTGAAAAGACGGGTGTGACGGCCATCGCCTGGAACCGCAGCTATGACCCCCATAGCGTTGTCCGGGACAAGGCGATCAAGAACTATTTTCTGAACAAGGGACTGTGCGTCACCAGCCACAATGGTGCTTTGCTCACCGAACCGTGGGAAATCCTGACCGGACAGGGGACACCTTATAAAGTCTTCACCCCGTACTGGCGTCAGGCCAGCGGGCAAATTGACGATTCCACGCCATACCCGGTGCCGGACCTAGAGACAGTTGCTTCTCTGCCAAAGTCGGATGATCTTGGGGACTGGCGCCTGTTGCCCGGGAACCCGGACTGGTCCGGGGGGCTGGCCTGGCGCTGGACCCCGGGGGAGCAGGGGGCCCAACGACGTTTTGAGGCGTTTCTGGAAAAAGGGCTGCCATATTATGCCACAAAACGCGACAGGCCCGACGCAGAAGCCATTTCCGGTCTTTCGGCGCATTTGCATTTCGGGGAAATCAGTGTTCGCGACATCTGGCGCAAACTGCGCCTGTTCGAAGACCTTTCGGACACCGCCACCTCAGTGACCAAGTTTCGCAGCGAACTGGGCTGGCGGGAATTCGGCACGTATCTTCTGTTCCACTTTCCCCATTTGCCAGAACGTCCCTTTCGCCCGGAATTTGTAAATTTCCCTTGGCGTGATGACAAGGAGGCCTTGCGCCGCTGGCAGAAGGGACAGACCGGATATCCGATCGTGGATGCCGGGATGAGGGAATTGTGGCATACGGGTTTTATGCATAATCGGGTGCGTATGATCGTGGCGTCATTTTTGACCAAACACCTTCTTATTCCTTGGCAGGTGGGGGCACGCTGGTTTTGGGACACGTTGGTGGATGCGGATTTGGCCAACAACTCGGCCGGCTGGCAATGGGTGGCCGGATGCGGCGCCGATGCATCCCCGTATTTTCGGATTTTCAATCCCGTGATGCAGGGAGAAAAATTTGATTCCGATGGGCGGTATGTGCGGCGCTGGGTGCCGGAGGTTGGGGCCTTGCCGGATAAATATGTACACGCCCCATGGCGGGCGCCGCGAGAGGTGTTGATGGAGGCCGGTGTTGTGCTGGGTAAAACCTATCCCGCACCGATTGTGGATCATGCCGCTGCCCGGGAACGGGCGCTTGCGGCGTATAAAAGTATGAAATAACCCCCCTTGCTGATAGAGTGAATTGTGAAGAGGTTGGCTCAATTCTGTTGGTGGATTGCGGCCCGCCTCACGCGGAGGACGGCGGCGGGCGATGCGGGGCATCGGGCCAGGCGCCTGACCCAGGCGTCTGACAAAGTGAGCGGCCCCAAGCCGCCAACCCGAAGGGCCGGGCCGATCTGGTCCAGTTCCGGCGGGGTTTGGCTTGGCCGTACCACCAGTAT